>Ga0207079_1003_pt1 | contig 78064 bp, 78 predicted proteins | sample Alteio_BWMinHeat_61_FD_153525 | JGI IMG/M metagenome (GOLD analysis project Ga0207079, IMG submission 153525) | Enriched cells from forest soil in Barre Woods Harvard Forest LTER site, Petersham, Massachusetts, United States -... | ecosystem: Environmental > Terrestrial > Soil > Temperate forest >...
AAAATCATTCGCTTCAATTTGCTGAAAAAACTCTGCTTAGTTTTATTTTGATTTTCTTGAGTTGTATGAACTGTCTTCTTTTCTTCTTCTTTCACTGGCAGCGTTTCTGTTTTTTCTGGAGGTGGTAAAATGGAGGGACATTGTTGCTCCATCTGCAATGCAACCCGATCCTTAAAACTAAATGAAGTATATAAATCGCTTATTTCTAATATATTATTTGGATGAATAGGTTGTTGTAACCAATAATAAGAACGATAAGAAGGTCCCTCACGATGAATACCTGATGGATCTAGATTAAGTTTCACTAAAACAAAACCGGCGGTGTCATTTTCTCTCGCATTTTCCGAGAGAATCTCCATTGCTTCTCCGATGGATCGCCCTATTTTACAGCGATCTTCTTTTATTCCCGCAGTAATGATATTTGCCATATGGGTAAAATTAATTTCGGAAAGTGTTTGTTGATCTAATTCCAGTTCGCCATCAACCGCTTTTCCTTTAGTCACATATAAGGGGACATAGTAATGCCGTGTTGGTGTATACATACAAGGTTGATAAAATTGCGAATATGGTCTCGATAATGAATAATCTGACTTTGGTAAATCCTGAAAGAGGAGATTTTGAATCACAAAAAATTTTTTATGCTCGGCAAATTTCCATATTTCAGGGTTAGGAAGCGAAGGTACATCATAAATAAAATATTCATAACGAGGATAGATTCGATAAATATATTCTGGTTTTAACTCAATCGATCGATACTGCCCGTGGAGTTCTTTGGGAATTACAGTTTCAACAATACATGGTTTAAAGTAGCGAGATCCGGCTGCCCAATTTACAATAGGTTCTGAAGCAGCTTGGTATGTTGATCCATAAATATCTCTTCTTCCGAGAATTAAATGTTGTAAATTTTCACGTGTGGGATTTAATAAATCGTCCATATGAAGCTCTGATTGCATCACTTCAAAAACATGCACTTTATCTTTATGTTCGTAGGTTAGCGTTTCTAAAGTTTTCAAAACTTGAAATGGTAGTTCAGATTTTTGTTCGAGATGAGTTCCGGTTTTCATGATGATAATCCTTATTATTTTTATTATGGTATTTCAACGGGGTATAATAACATCAATGAAGAAAAAAAAATACGAGGAACTTGCTATAAACCCTCACCCCTACCCCTCTCCCACAAGTGGGAGAGGGGATGTAAAGATAGGTTCGCCCCCCTTATACCTGATGTTCTTTACAAACATGTCGCATGCCACAATATCCACCTAAACTGCAAGCAAATGCGCTTAAGAAAAATAAAACAAAAAGAATAAACGCGCTGACGACGACAGATTCGGTATTCATTCCACTGACGGTGTTTGCAACTTGACTCGCAGGTTCAGCAGTAGCCATTGCTGTTGCAACGGAACCTGAAATAAAATGGCCGTATAAAGTGACATACTCAACCGCATGGCTCATTAAAAATATTGACACAATGAGTGCAACGCACCATGTCAAAAATCCATACATGCATCCAATATTTTTTTTGGTGCAATGTCTTTGTCCGAGATAACCGGAAACCCAACCTGCCGCAAACATCGCAGCAATAATCCCGATAGCGGTGCCTAACAATCCGCCGAAAACCATAGTTTCAGCGCCACTACTATTCGTGGTGTAAGCGGTTAAACCAATGGCGACACTAAATAAATTTAACAAAAAAGATAAACCAATCGCGACGAGTGCACCTGCAAAAATTGGTTTCCAAGAAATACATTTGCAATCTGTTGGGTGGGTCATTCTGTTATCCATATTCATCTCCATGAAAAGTGTGCGATTAAAGTAGATGAGAAACTAAATAAATTAAGACAAGGATTCCGAGAGGGACACCCAGCAACCATGCGATTACATACTTTAGCATACATTTACTCCTGTATAATGAGCCTATATTCATCGCCAACGAAAACGCGAAACTGTCATTCTGGTTGTCGCGAAGAATCATCGTAACATTATAAAGATCCTTCACTCCGTTCAGGATGACAAAGTCGCGCGCCTTGAAAGTATATATATGCTATCACAACTTTTTACACTGATATAGCGTCAGGCTTACACGATTGTGCGCATAAAGGAATATCATGCTACAATAATTAACTCGCAAAACTTTTTTATGGAGAAAATCGTTTATGCTATATTGGGCAATTGTTTTTTTTATCATCTCAATCATTGCGGGCTTGCTAGGTTTCACTGGCGTTGCTGTTGCAAGCGCCGCCATTGCGAAAGTTTTCTTTGTTTTTTTCCTATTAATATTTTTATTAATACTATTGGCTATTGGTTTGGCTCGCGATTGATGAAGCCGGTGTTAATTCATCATCCTTATTGAATAGCCATGCATTAATAGACGCTAAATCATCGGGACAAAGTGTGCCGGCTGCTTGTTTTAACGCTAATAGATTATTGACATAAGCATAACGATCAGCCGCATATTGTTTTTGATTAATGAGCACTTGCTCTCGTTGATTTAGCACATTGACAAGAATTTCGGTGCCGACACGATAACCTGCTTCCATTCCTTCGAGAGAGCTGATCGAAGATTGAATGGCTTTTCTATCCGCGGTAATTTTGCTAATTCCTGCAATAATTCCTAAATAACTTTGTCTCGTGACATTCATTGCAGCGCGTAATTGCTGTTCTAATTTTTGTGTGCTTAATTGATAGTTATCTTTCGCTTGGCGCGTTTCTGCAAGCACTAATCCGCCTTCGAAAATAGGGACCGCAAGATTCGCAGACAGTGTCGATACATGAGATTGTCCGACCCCTGGTGGAAATTCTTCAAAAGTATTACTTTGTCCGCCAAAGTCACGAACAAAATTAATATCATATGTCGCTTCTACATTTAACGTGGGAAAATGTCCGGCGAATTGTTGCTTAATATTTTGTTTCGCAGCGACAGCACCGTATTGCGCTGCGCGTACTTGCCAATTTTGTTTGGTGGCGGTATCTACCCATGTTTCTACATTTGCAGGAACAGGTTTGATTAGAGGAAATTTTTCACTGAGTCGCGAAAGTTTGGTGTAAAGTTTTCCGGTAATAGCGCGTAAATTTTCTCGATCATTTTGTAAGGTATTATCAGCCGCAATATAATCCGCGACAGAACTCTCATAGGATGCTTCTGCGGTATAAACATCCGTGATAGTTTTAATACCAACCTTATACTGTTCTTTGATCTGATCGAGTTGTTTACCATACGCAATTTTAGTCGACTCACTCGCACGTAAAATATCTTCATCTTCCAATATTTGAAAATAGGCGTGTGAAACACGAATCATCAGATCCTGCGCCGCCGCATTCATCGTTGCGGAAGCTTGTTTTGCCTGCGATCTTGATTCGGCAAAATTTGCAAATTGCGCATAATCAAAAATCGTTTGTGTGATCGTGAGATTCACGTTATATCCCCGTTTTCGATCGCTATCATTAAATTGAGTAGCGGGTCCAGATGAAAGTGTACGGGATATATACGGTTGCGCTGACGCACCAATATTGGGTAATAAACTTGAAAGACTAATGTTTACATTTTCTTTCGTGGCAAGCATGGTCGCGATATTTTGTTGATAAATAGGATCACTCACGATCGCTTGTTGATACACTTCAACCAAATTTGCGGCATAAATGGGTGCCGTGAAGAAGAGCAATAGAATACAAAGTATTTTTTTCATCATTCAGTTCCTGAAGAAGATAATTGAATAGCGAGTTCGATCGCATGTATTAAGCTTCCTGCATTGGCAAAATCTGTCCCTGCGATATCTAGTGCGGTACCGTGATCAACGGAGGTTCGAATGATCGGTAATCCTAGCGTCATATTCACTGCGCGATCAAATCCTAAATATTTAATGACCGGGAGCGCTTGATCATGATACATAGCCAAAATGGCGTCACAATTTTTTAAATATTTTTGTGTAAATATAGTGTCTGCAGGTAGAGGACCTTCAATCAGAATATTTTCTAGACGCAATAAATCGATCGCAGGTTTGATGATATCGATTTCTTCACGTCCTAAATAACCCGATTCGCCTGCATGTGGATTTAAACCTGCAATGAGAATCTTAGGATGTGGGATATTAAATACTTTTTTTAATTCGTGATCTAGCAATTTTATTTTTTTTACAATTTTTTCTGTCGTAATAGCGTGTGGTACATGGCTAAGCGGTAGATGTACGGTTTGTAATGCAACTTTTAAAGTGTCGACCACAAATAACATTAATACATCGGCGCTTTTCGTTTTTTCACATAAAAATTCGGTATGTCCCGTAAAAGGAATGCCTGCCTCATTGATGACGAATTTATTGACAGGACCCGTGACCATCGCATCTGCTTTTTTGGTAATACATGTGTCTATTGCAATATTTAAGGCTTCAATGACAAAGGGCGCATTTAACGCATTCAATTGGCCAGGAACACTTGGTGTTTTTAATGCAATAGGTAAAACATTCAGTTGGCCCGGTTTATGCAATCGTGGTGGTTGATCCAAGTCGATATCATGGAACGTGATGTGTCCTTTTGCCCGAGATTGCAACAAATTCGGGTCGCAAATAACCACCAATTCAGCGGCGAAATTTTTTTCTGCGGCTAATAGTATAATGTCTGGACCAATGCCGGCAGGCTCACCTACCGTCACCATGATGCGCGGTATATTTTTCATAAATGTAGTAATAGCTATGGATTGGTATTAATAAATGCTTCACTTCGTATTTTTGTCAGCCATGCATTTTTGGCTTCTTCGTATTTTCGTTCGAAAAGTAGTTTCTTAACCTGATTTTTTTGAGGGTTATCTGCTTTATCTGTTAAAGTCACATTTCGTACTTGCACGAGGTGAATAACATGAAAACCATTAGCCGCTTGAATGGGGCCCAACACATCACCTTCTTTCGCTTGTAAAATGAGCGCTGAAAAAGCAGCAGGAATTTCTGGTAATTTCCGCCAACCTAAATCACCGCCTTGTAATGCTTTGCTGTCATCAGATTCGGCGACCGCGGCATCTTTAAAACTTAAGCCTTGATGAATTTTATTGAGTAATGATTCTGCGTGTTTTTTAGCGTTTTTTACATCATCAGGAGTAGGTGCTTCAGGGAGTGCAATTAAAATATCTTCTAAATGATATTCTTTATTGGTGCTTGCAAGCCATGCAGCGGAACGCATAAAGTCATCGACTTCTTGATCAGATACGGAGATTTTGGCACCTATTGCTTGATGTTGTACTGCCTGAATAATATATTCGTCATGAATATTTTTTTGATATTCATATTTTGAGATGCCTCTTTTTGCCAAAGCATCATACAATTGGTCGACGGTTAAACGATTATTTTTTGCAATATTACTAATCGCATTATTAATTTCACTTTCCGGTGGATCAATGCCAGCAAGATCCGCCAGTTGTAATTGTAATTTTTTGTTAATCAGTTGTTCCATGACTTGTTTTTGTAAAACATCGCCTGGTGGCAGCGAAGTATTTTCTGCTTTTAATTGCTTTTTAATTTTATCCATCTCATCTGTCAATTCACTTTCGAGGATGACAGAGTTATTAATAATGGCAACCATGCGATCTAATTTTTCAGCTGAATATGCTTGTAAAGAAAAAAATACGGTAGTGATAAATAATAATATATATTTCATTTTAGTAGTCCTGCCCAAAACTCGCTTCATTTGCTATCAGTGAATTGTTAAGCGCCCGACCAGGATTTCCGCTTCCAAAGCTTCCTAACCCTTTTAAAGCGAATTGAATAAAGAATTCGGAATTATATTGATAGGTGTCATTCACTAAACTATCGAATGTTCTACCTGTGACAATACGTATCGCCCAACAACAAGTGTCGTATTGTAAACCATAGAGTAAATTATGGAAACGGGTATGATTCCAATCCTCTGTCCAGCGACCAATCGTTGAAATATCGCGCGTCAGTGGCCAAGAGAATGAAAAATCGGTTTGCGATAAATTATTGGCCGAATTTTGGCTTAATAGTTTGTCAGCATTTCGGACATACGTGTAATTCAAACTTACTATACGCTGTCTCGCGTCAGCGTATTGAATGGTTACCGTTTGGTTATCTAATTGATCCGATTCAGTATTCCAAATCGTGTTGGCACTAGCGCTCCATTCTGGTGTCAGGTTGTAGGTGAGCACGCCAGAAATGGGTGATTGTCTGCTCGTATTTTCGGGTGAGTCTGGGTAATCCGAACAAACTGCTCCGCTTTCGCATAGCGTGACACGTCGATTCGCAAAGTAAAGAATTTGACCAATCCCCGCGCTCGCTTTCTGAAAACCCGATTGCTCATCAAAGAGTCGAGTAGCAATACCCAAACTTAATTGGTTCGCATCACCAATTCTATCGATTCCACTGAAACGATTGTAGGTAAACAATTGGTCATAAGTTAACGTGTTGACGGTTGTATCGAAAATAGGAATTTCATCTTGATTACGGAAAGGCACGTAAGTGTAATAAAACTGAGGTTCTAAAGTTTGTCGAAAAGCATGTCTAAACAAAGAAGCATTTCGATCGAAAAATAATCCGCCGTGAATATCAAAAATGGGTAGCGCCCGATCCGGATGCGTTGAGTTATCATCTAATACATTCGTGACTTCATATTGAGATAATGCAAATTGCAAACGAGGATCAATAAAATACGCCGGTCGATAAATAGGGTAATTAATGCCGGGTTGTGTATGCATTCTTACACCAATGGGTTGTGAAGAAAGATTGCGGGGATTTAAGTTGCCAGGATTTTTGGCAATATCAAAACGTGTCAGTTCATTGATGATAGAATAATTAAACCCTCTTTTTTCATCAGGAAAGTCACCATCCAATAATAATTGCGGAAGTCGAATGTATTGATTGAAAAAATTATTTTCTTCGATCGGATGCAAGGTTTGGTACGCTTGAATACGTCCGGTGAAATTCCAATATTTTCCTTTGTAGTACAAATCTCCTTGTTGAAGTAATTGATTGGGGGTGATTTGGTTAAGGCCATTACTAAAATCTTTTAAATAATAGTCATCGCTTACAAAGTTGTAGTCAGCGTCGGCAGACCAATGCTCATTAAAATAAGTTTTATCGTTCCAATAAATGGCGGCACGTGTTGTCGATGCATTTTCGAGTCGATGTAATTCAGATAACGTGACGGGATTTTTCGTAAATTGAAACTCTTCTTCTTGGGTATCTTTAAAATTCCTAAATAATTGATCATTCGGTAATAAAGTAATTTGAATTTGGCCATTACTGTAAGGATGGGGCGCCAAATAACGGAATAAATTGTTAATTTGTACGCCACGTTTTGTTAATACCGCGGGGGTAATGGTGTCGTCGTAATTAGGCGCTAAATTTAAATAATAAGGAACCGTAAAACTGGGTCCACTCACGCTTGATGAACCGATGGTTGGCCAGAGAAATCCTGTTTGTCGACGTGAATCAATTGGAAAATTGAGATAAGGCGCATAAAGTACAGGCACGCCTTTCACGTATAATTTTGCATGTTTTGCAACCCCTCGGCCAGTTTCTTTATTGAGTTCGATATGTTCTGCCTTCACTTGCCAGGTGCTTAATAATGGAGGACAAGTACTATACGTTGCTCCTTTAAACTCAAAAATACGCGGTTGTTCTTGATAAAAAGTGTCCGCTTTTCCCCATGCGCTCAGTTGATACACTTTGTGTTCTTGTTGTAATTCGACGAGAGTCAGTTGAGAAGGTTTATTCGATACCGTGCTATAGACTGCCGTACGATAAAGAATGTCTTTTAATGATCGCTCATTGGATTTCAGGTTTAAATGTCCGCAAGATGCCAAAATTAAACTATTGGGTTCACGAAGAATGACATTACCAATTAAATCTGCACTACTATAATCTTCTGTTTGTGGATCACGATAGACATAGGCAGTATTGGTAATAATTTGTTGCCCTTCTTTTGAAATCGTCACATTTTCTAACGCAGAAGTGCTATGTAAAGAAAAATTGCCCTGATTTCCAGTAATTTTGATTTGATCATTGTTGACTAAATAGGAGGCATCGACAAATGGTGCTTCCAAATAATAACCGCCGCAACGATTTTCATTGGTTTGTACCCAACCTAAATCATTGGCGATGGCAGACATGGTGAGTGTTGGTTTAATTTTTTTTTCAGGACGACATAGATCCGTGACAGATTCTTCTGCGTACATTTTTGTACAAAAAACGAAGCTTATCGCGATGATTAGCCCTGTTTTAATTATTTTTTCCACGCGTTTACCGATTATTAAATGATGGGAACAAGTGTATCGAAAAGGCGGGACAGAAGGAACTAGTAAAGAGGGTGAAGCTAAACATTTTTGTTGTAGCCTCAAATATTAAATTTATGTAAAATTATTGCCATGGAAGATTTAAGAAAACACCTTATACAAAAGTGGCTAACTGACACTTGTCATTTAGACCACGTTATTTTGCATCCCATGCAAGGCGATGCGAGTTTCCGACGTTATTTCCGTGTGCAATTACCCAATCATTTGTCTTATGTTGCGATGGATGCGCCAGTTGAGCGCGAAGCATGCAAGCCTTACATTGCCATCAGCAAAGCGCTCCGCGACCTTGGTTTAAAAGCGCCAGAAATTATTGAGGCTGATTTAGGTCATGGTTTTTTGTTGTTGACGGATTTTGGCGATCGACAATTATTAAAAGAATTGACAAAAACCAATGCCCCACAACTTTATTCTAAAGCATTAGACGCGTTGGCGGTTTTACAACGTTGCCAAATTGTGGATGGTTGGAAAATCCAACCGTTTACTGCGCATTTTATGCAGCAAGAGTTGATGCTTTCGAAAGAGTGGTTTTTAGAAACCCACTTGAAGATAACTTTATCGACTGAAGATGAAAATATGCTCGAGAAGTTTTTCCAATTTTTAGCATTAACTGCGGCGAATCAACCACAAGTTTTTATGCATCGCGATTATCATTCTGCTAATTTGATGTGTTTGCCGGAAAGTCAGGTCGGTATTTTAGATTTTCAAGATGCGTTTTATGGTCCTGTTACTTACGATGTCGTTTCATTATTAAGAGATTGTTATATTGACTGGCCCGATGAAATGATTCGAAAGTTGGTGATGGAATATCACGAGCGTTTAAATTTATCCGTATCAAAAGATGAATTTTTTTATTGGTTTGAAATGATGGGGTTGCAAAGACATTTAAAAGCATTACTCACGTTCGCGCGGAAATTTGAGCGTGACCATAATAAAAATTATTTGCCTCACATTCCGCGAACATTAAAATATATCGAAAAAGTAAGTCAGTCTTATCCAGAAACGCAAGCTTTTTATCAATTTTTAAATAATGTTATTTTACCTGCCCATCACAAAGTGATAAGTACATGCGTGGAATGATTTTAGCGGCTGGTCGCGGTAGTCGCATGGGCCATTTAACCGATCATACCCCAAAACCTTTATTACGTTTGCACGGAAAATATCTCATTGAATATGCGATTGAATCATTTTTGCGGAGCGATATACGCGAAATAGTGATTAACGTGAGTTATTTGCAAGATCAAATTAAAGAAGCGTTGGGAAACGGCGAAAAATTTAATGTCAAAATTTTTTATTCCGAAGAAGATGAAGCACTTGAAACGGGTGGCGGAATTTTTAAAGCACTGCCTTTGCTCGGCGACGATCCTTTTATTGTATTAAGCGCGGATGTCATTTCCGATTTTCAGCTGTTAGACTTACCAAAAAACCCCGATGGTTTAGCACATATTGTGTTAGTGGATAATCCTCCTTTTCATTCTGTGGGAGATTTTTCATTGCATGGTAATCAGGTTTCGCTCGCATTACCCACCCCTTATACTTATTCAAATGTGGGTGTTTATCGCAAAGAATTGTTTGTGAACTGCCGCCCAGGCAAGTTTCGACTGGGAGATTTGTTAAAAAAAGCGGTGCAGGAAGGTCAAATTACTGGTGAGTATTTTTCGGGTAACTGGCATAACATTGGAACAGAGAATCAATTAGTTGAGTTGTGTGCGAAAGAAATTTCTACATAAAGTTTTTAAGTCGTAGATTTTTACCGAAATTCGACATTGCGAACGCGGCGAGCCCATTTGTCTTGTATATTTATTACCGTAATTATACAATGTGCTTTCAAATTTGCTAAGAATTTAAGGATAGCTGTATGTTTTTTTTAAAGGAAAATTATGTAAAATCCCTCCTTTTTTTTACATGCTTATATTCTTCAGCGATATTTTCTGCTTCCTCAAATAATAATGTTCGTCCTGTGGTATCTCTCTTAGGAGGATATGCCAGCATGAGTGTTGGACACTCTGATCAGTCATACGTAGGGACAGATGATGATATTTTTACTTATCAAAACGACAATCAAGGAAAAGATAGCGGTTTTGTAGGTACATTTATTGGATTAGAATGGGTGCCTGCCACGAATTTTTTTATGGAAGCGGGCGTAGAATATGATTATTTTGGATCTTTTACAGTAAATGGCTCAAATTTAGTTGGTGTGGAGCGTGCAACATCCACACCTTATGATTATGATTTTCAATTACAATCGCAACAAGTCATTGCGGTTTTTAAGTTATTGTATAGCGTACATCACATTTTTCACCCTTATGCATCCGTTGGATTAGGTGCTGCTTTTAATCGTGCGAGCGACTATTCCGCAACGACTTCACAAACCGGCAGCATTAATATCACTCCAACATTTGAATCAAATACAGAAACTGCTTTTAGTTACAACTTAAGTCTGGGGTTTGATATGGATGTGGCGTCAAATGTACGCGTAGGTCTTGCTTATCGTTTTAGTAATTTAGGTCACTACTCCTTAGATGATGGTACTGTGACTTACCATAATTACCAATCTTCCGTACCTTTTACGCTAAGTGGCTCTAATATTTACGCGAATCAATTTTTGGTAGATATCAACTTTTTAATTTAATTTCATTTCGTTAAAAGGATTTATACAAATGAATGCAAAATTACGTTTTCGATTATTACCTATTTATCGAGGACTCCTTCTCCTTGCGTTAGTGCCAAATTGTTATCCTTTATCACAAAATTTTTTAATTGAGCCAAATGGCTCATTACCGACTTCCGTTCCTCCCGGAGGTTCGGTGACCGCGAATTTTACGGTGACGAATCTTACGCACAGTGCACGTAATGGTTATGAAGTACAAGGATTGCCCGGAACCGTCACTCAGGTAACGAGTGGAGGAGGTGCGTGTGGTGATCCGATTAATCTTTCGGCGCTTGCAAGTTGTAATTTAGAGTTGAGTATTACTGGCGCTGTGCATAGTGGTTTTGCGATTTGTAAAGGCAGTAGTTGTACGACATCCTCAGTTCCCTTATCGGTAACGGTAGAAAATAATTCAAATTTCTCTTATTTAGCTTCGGGTACTTATAATGATAGTGATCTCGCGTTTTTCCCTTTATTAGTACAAAATAAAAATGGAACCGTCACTTACCCTTCGACAATCATTACCAATTTGCCAACTAATCCTACTTACAGCATGCCATATTTATTTGCCACAAGTTGTAATGCAAATATTTGTATTAGTGTAGGGGATGATAATTCTAACGGTATTAATCCCTTAGTTGCTTTTAGTGGTACGGGGGGTGATACCTGGACTTATCCAATTGGTGGCGTAGGTAGCTGGCCCACCGATTTTAATCCTGGCAGTGCAGGTATTTTTTCTGCTGCGAGTTGTACCACGAATTTATGTATTGCGGGTGGCACTTATACCGATCTCAATACGGCATTCCCGCATCCATTTATTGCGCAATATAAATCAGGCAGTTGGACTTATCCCATCACTGCGCAAAACCCGCCACCTAATTTTGATATATTTGGCAGATTTAATAATGTCAGTTGTATGGACTCTACCTGTATTGCGGTAGGAACCTACCAGAATATTTCAAGTATAGCTTTTCCGCTGATTGCAGAAACAACGGACGGTGGTACTACTTGGAATTATGTGGTGGATAATACGACTACGCTACCGAGTAACTATGCCAATCATGGAGAGTTTTTTGGAGCAAGTTGTTTTGACACAATTTGTATTGCTGGTGGGACTTATGAAGATCAGTCTTTTGCAGCAAGCTTTCCTTTGCTTGCGCAATCCATTAGTGGTGGGCCGTGGACGTATGTTATCGACGATGCGACGGGGCCAGCTTTTCCTGCAATACCGGACCCCTTTAGTTTGACACGCTTTAATACCACAAGTTGCAGCGCATCCATTTGTATAGCAGCAGGGACATATTTCTATGATTTAACTACTACAACGCAATATGCCCTATTAGCACAATCAACCAATACAGGCAGTTTGTGGACTTATGCTATTTCAACGACGGCGCAGCAACCCAGTGATTTTTCGCAAAATGCGCAGTTTACTAGCTCGGGTTGCACGGATAACTTTTGTGTCGCAGTAGGTTTTTATACAAATATAGATTCAAATCAATTGCCTATGATTGCGCAAACTACTGACGGCGGAAGTACTTGGAGTTATGCAATCGATGGGACCCATGGACCTCAATTACCGGATTATACTTCATCTGCACAATTTAACACTGCAAGTTGTTTAAATGGTTTTTGTATGGCCGCAGGATCTTATATGGTGGGCCAAGCAACCTATCCTATGTATGCACAAAGTAATAATGGTGGATCGCAATGGACATACATTGTGACAGATAATGCATTGACCTTACCTTCGAATTTTAATAATTTCGGAGTATTCAGTGGATCTGGTATAAGCGGTAGTAGCTTGATGAATAAAATCAAAAAGGCGTTATTTAAAAAATGATTTGCGTAAGATGATAGCAAAAGTATTGCCAATTGCTGAGCCTCTTGCATTAACCATGCAACCAGATATTTTTTATGGATATATGGCGGGTTTTCGCCAGCCGGTTGCTTTGCTTAACATGCGTGTGCATGACTTGTCATCAAAGCAATTACATACCTTAGAAAAAGCATTACATTATTATTTCTCTGATTATCATATTGCAAGTTCATTGCAATCGTTGAGAGACGTGATAGAAAGCTTTAGTAAAGTTATTTGCAATCTTCAACAAGCGGGTGGTTTACCTATTTTCGAAAAACCGGTTATCGAAAAATCTTCGTCTAAAAAAAATGAATTTTCTCTATGGATTCCTTTTTTATTTCCCATATGCTTTCATCCTGTCGCCATTTTTATCATGAAATTTTTCAATTATTATTTGTTGCAACCGTCTTTTATGATATCTCAAAGTATTGTTGAGGAATTAAATTCCTTGTTGAATACATTAAAAATGCATGCACCAAGAGGTTCTAACAGTTTACGTTTTTTAAAAGCGGCATTTGAAACAAAAATTCCTTGGCGTCACATTGCCAATAATACATTTCAATATGGTTATGGAAAGTTTTCTCGATGGTTAGACAGTAGTTTTACCGATAAAACACCTCACATTTCTGCGACTTTGATTGAAAATAAAAAAAATATTGCTTATGTTTTATCGCAGGCAGGATTTCCTGTGGCAGAAAATTATATTGCAAATAGTGAAATAGATGCACTTCGTATCGCGCAAAAATTAAATTATCCAGTTGTCGTGAAGCCAATAGATGGTCGAGCAGGAAAAGGTGTTTATACTTATTTAAACTCGGAGGATCACGTCAAAAAAGCTTTTTATGCCACAAAAAAACATACGAGCAATGTAATGGTTGAAAAGCATATTGTAGGTCGTGATTATCGATTATTAGTATTTAATGGAGAAATGATTTGGGCCATTGAACGTCTTCCAGCTTCCGTCACAGGCGATGGCATAAGTGATATTCAGACATTAATTGCGAAACATAATCAAGATCATCAATCGCATTATCCCCTCCGACATATTCAAATTAATGAAGATATTCTTGATTATTTATCGGAACAACATTTATCTTTGCAAACCGTAATTTCTGCGGGAAAATTTATCGCATTAACTCGCATTGCAAATATTTCAATGGGTGGAACGCCAGTTAAAGTTGAAAAAATCCATCCGGATAATCAACATTTAGTTGAAAGCGCTGCAAAATTATTACGGCTTGATTTGGTTGGGATTGATTTTATATCTCCAGATATTCAACAATCCTATCGCGAAAATGGCGGGAAAATTATTGAAGTAAATGTACAACCTCAGCTAGGTTCAACTACGGCTCCGCATATTTATCAACAAATTTTATCATCACTTATTCCAGATCAAGGACGCATTCCTATCATTATTATTTTTGGAAATAAAAATAATCATCTGCATTATGTGGAGCATATACAAAATTATTTAAAAATGAGTGCGAGCAAAATTGGCTTGGCCATCAGTAATAGCGTCATTATGAATAATGTTGAAATGGATATGCCATCACTTTTTACAGCCGGGCAACATTTACTAATGATGGATGATATGGACATGATTATTTATTGGGTAAATGATGATAAAGATATTGAAAAGCAAGGATTACCATTTGATTGCTATGATGATTTGATTTTGTTGGAAGATATGAATATTGATTTGGTGGATTCAATGCATAAAAATATGATGTTAAACACTTTAATTAAAGCATGTTCAGGCGAAATCATTATTGCAAATAATACTTCGCATCACATGAGAGATTTGTTATGTAAAAAATATCAAATTTCAGCGATCACGAAATCTTTTATCGACTATTTTTGCTTTGAAAATACAAAAGTAGGACAGCAAACGCTAAGTTGATCAGGTGGCGTAAATATTTCTTGTTCATTCAAGTATTGATTTAAATGTTGTTTTACCTCGTGTAAAGACGGAAATGTATAAAAAGCATTTTGATTTTTATAATGATTGATAACATTAATACTTTCTTCAGTCCATTGTAGTTTATCTTTTAAATGATGAATAATCGTTTTAAATTGTAGGTTCCAGCAATTCCACGTATTTTTTAATGAAACACCTTGTTGTATATCATCGTGAAGCGCGATTAATAACCGTAGCTTAAATGTCGAAAAATTTTTGATTTGTAATTGTGTCACATCATTTTTTAATTTTTCTAATGACGCATTAAGGTCAGGACGCAAAAAAAATCTAAATATAAATAAGCCATTTTGACGGAGCAATGATTGAATGGAGTGCGTTAACATTTTATATTCGGAGAATGCTAATAAATTATAACATCCATCACCAACAATGAGATCAAATGATGAAGGTTGAAATGGTAAATGTAACCAATGGGCTGCAATTGCAATAGATTTTACGTGTCGCGATTGTTTTCTAAAAATTAATTTTATCATATCCATATTTTGATCCACGGTCAGAAGTTTTGTTTTTTCTGGCCATGAGATGTTAACAATTTCCGGTGTCACACCGAGTAAAAGAACGGTGAGCGGTCGATAATTTGTTTGATAATAGCGATAAATCCATTGCGTTAAAACTTGTATATCCATTGTTGAGGGTCTTAATGGTTCCGTAATCTGATCCCAGTGGATCGCTTGCTTGTCCCAATGCGACATTTGATTCCTTTGAAGTTATTATAACAACTAAGATTTTGCCACAAATTAAGCGAAGGATTAAATGAAAAAATTATTGTAGATTAGTGCGGTCTGAAAAATTTCTTGGTAAAATAAAGACACGCCTGAGTTGTATATTAGTATCATATGTAGTATCATGCGCAGATGACAAAAATCGATAAAATAATTAGTAAGATGCATAATAATCCTAGAAATTGGCAGATTTCGGATCTTATGGTTATTGCTAATCGTTTTGATATTCAGGTGAGAAATGGAAAAGGGAGTCATGTATGTTTTACACATACAAAATGGATAGACATTTTAACCATCCCGGCTCACCGACCAATAAAACCTATATATGTAAAAAAGTTTTTATCATTAATTGCTTCATTGGAAGCGGAGGAAATATGCGAGTAAAAATTCCTGAATATCCATTTACTATAAGACATCTTTCCAATGAAGAAGGAACTGGATATTTAATTGAGTTTCCAGATCTCCCTGGATGCATGTCTGATGGCGAAACTATTGAAGAAGCTATAAAGAATGGTAAAGATGCAGTACGAGATTGGATGGAAACTGCAAAAGAAATGCGAAGATCTATACCAAAACCTGGGGAATTAGAAAGTCAGAGCGGCAAATGGGTACAGCGAGTTCCGAAGTCCATACATCTACGACTTGTTAATAAAGCCAAAGAAGAGGGTGTGAGTTTAAATACGTTGGTTATCACAATGCTTGCTGAATCATTGGGGTCTGTTCCATTAAATCATGCAAAACGTCACTCGATTAAAAAAAGAATTCGTTAAAGATGTTTAAGTTTTTATAATTTCATTAGTGCTTTAATCACGCAGCCTTATCCACGGGTTTAATATTTTTATGTACTTTTATCGCATGCCATAAATCCCAGTTTTGTTGTAAATTAAGCCAGAATTGAGGTTCCATTTGAAATGCGTCAGCGAAGGCAAGCGCTGATTCTGGGCTAACTCCGCGATGGCCATTTATAATTTCATTTAAACGGGTGTAAGTCCAACCTAAATGCTCAGAAAATTCTTTTTGAGTGATTCTCATGGGTTCTAAAAATTCTTTTAAAAGCATTTGTCCAGGATGGGTAGGGGGTCGTTTTTTTGGTAGCATAATATTTTTCTCCTAATGATAATCCACAACATCAACATCATGTCATATATCGATATTCGATATATTGCAATATCTTTTTTATATCATAAAAAGCGGCCCTGGAAGGTCAAATTATTGGTGAGTATTTTTCGGGCAGATGGTATAATCTTGGAACAGAAAGTCAGTTGGTTAAATTGTGTACGAAAGAAATGAGAGAGTAAAGACATGCTTAAGAGAAAGACCCCCGCCACTAACTTCGCGAGCTTTGCTCGTAACATCCCTAATAGCTCTATCAGAAAAAAACCTGAAAATCTTGAAGATAGTATTTACAAAGTCAATAAAAAAATTACTGAGCTTGAAACTGCCGATCACAAGATTGATATGAAAATTAAAATTAAAAACGAGCAATTATACTTGTTAGCAGATCAAATAAAAAAAATCGCTGATCCTCAAACAATTTCTAGTTATCGGGAAATCAGTTCAGAGTTAGCTAGTGCTTTTGAGGAAAAGTTGGAAAATGCTAAAAATTTAAATAAATTGCATGCAATATCAAAAGAATTAATAGGCGCAGCGATACGCCGGAATTCTCTGCCCCCTCAATCCCAGAGTTCACAAGATTCAAAAAGTTCTAGCTCTTCTTCTATTTTGCAGGCTTTTGATATGCAGCCATGCGAAAAAAAATCAGAAAATTTATTTGCTATACCTGAAGGTGATGAATTCACATCGGATATTCAAATGACGGATGCATATCTTTTTAATGATCGATTCAATGATAGTTTAAATAATAGTTTAAATAATCCTATGAATGATTCATTGCCAACGGATTTTTTTTCGCAACCATTAAGTCCGGTCGCGAATATTTCTCCCCACAATGATTTATTCGATGTGCCACTTTTCGATGGTAATGCATCTCCGAGTAAAATGGGTTTTCGGTGAGTGCTGTGAAAATCGTAGCGTTTTTCATGTTCCTCGCAATTGACGATTTTCCGTAGAGAAACAACCTTCTTTAAGTACGATAAGAAGGTTGTTTTTTTAAAAATTGCTGGTGCATTTTAAGAACAACTATGAGGTAAAGGTTTGCCCGTGTGATGGTGTGAAACCTATATTTTTTATTATTTCTGTCAATCGCTCATCGATTTTCTTTATTTCATCTATAGTTGGTTTTGCCTTTAAATTATCATAATATTCATTAATTGCAATTTTAAGATAACCTATTGTGGCCACTAGTGCGGCGGGTGTCACTGTAATAGCTGCGGCAGTCGAATCAGATACATAGTTTTTAAATATATCGTGTGAAGAAAAACCAAGAAGAATGCTGACAACCAAAGTGCAAGCCGCATTCCATGTCACGTTATTACTTTCATCTGAATTTTTTTTGGAATTCAATTTTTTTGATTTCTCTAAGGTTCGAATTAACTCTTGTCTTTCTTTAAGCAAAGATTGGGCGTCTGAATTTGATGAAAGAAGTTGTAGAACTTTTTCATCTGATTTATCAAAAAAGGTACCATAACCTGAGCGCATAGCAATATCCTTTATAATTTTAATAAGCGCGCAAGCTATCATTAAAGTTACAAAAAATCAAGAAAGCGAAGGACGAACACTTAACCTGCCGACGATTCTATCAAGCAATTTGAAGCAATTGATCGACGAATTTCGACTTCACGTGGTGCTTTATAGCCACCGATCATTCCTTCTTTGGTAAAAACAATTTGCCAAAGATGCATGGCACGTGCACGAAAAGTCCCGGCGCAAGATAATAAATAATAATTCCACATGCGATAAAACTTTTCATCATACTTGGATGTTAACAACGGCCAATTTGCTTCAAAATTTTTATGCCATGCCATCAAAGTTTTATCGTAATCTGCTCCAAAATTATGCCAATCTTCCATCACGAAAAATTTTTCGGATGCTTTCGCAATCAATGCAATGGAAGGCAGCATTCCATTCGGAAAAATATATTTGGTGATCCATTCGTTGGGGTATTCTGCAAATGTATTCCCGATGGTATGAAGCAGAAAAACACCGTCATTTTTTAAACATCGATGTACGGTTTGCATGTAAATTTTATAATTTAAAAATCCCACATGCTCAAACATGCCAAGGGATACAATGCGATCGAATTTTTCTTTCATATCTCGGTAATCTTGCAAACGAATTTGAATGGGCAAACCTTCGCAAACTTTTTTGGCGTGTGCTTGTTGCTCTTTTGAGATAGTGACACCCACGACTTCAACACCGTAATGTTCTGCGGCATATTTCGCAAGTCCACCAAATCCACAACCAATATCAAGTAATCGCATTCCGGGTTTTAATAATAATTTTTGACAAGTTAATTCTAGCTTTGCGAGTTGCGCTTCTTCCAAATTTTTAGCGTTTTGCCAATATCCACAGGTGTAGTTCATATGGCTATCTAACATTTTCTGAAAAAGATCCGTGCCGAGGTCATAATGTTTTTTTCCAACCGTCCACGCACGTTTTTGCGTTTGAAAATTTAAAATTTTGCTCAATGCAATTTTTAAAAGAAAGCGTTTGTTTTTTTTGATTTTATAGCCTATATTACTGCGATTGATTTTATCGAAAAGTTTATCGAGACTTTTTGTATCCCACCAACCTTCCATGTAACTCTCGCCGAATCCCAACGGTCCGTCTCGCAAAATGCGCGCATAAAAATCCGGGTGATGCACTTCTAAATCTCCGGGAATTTCAATGTTAGCGAGTTGGATAAGTTCCTTGACGATTTTTTCAGCAGTTTCCATGAGAGAGCCTCTTTCAATATAAACGAGTCTAGGAGATTATTTTATATGACACTTGCTATTATTCATAGTCGGGCAAGCGCCGGAGTCCTTGCGCCCCTGATTACGGTGGAAGTTCATTTATCACCTGGTATTCCTCGGGTGAATATTGTGGGACTTCCGGAAGCGGAGGTGAAAGAAAGCAAAGATCGCGTGCGCAGCGCTTTGCTCAATATGGAGTTTAAATTTCCACGTAAGCGTTTAACAATTAATTTAGCGCCGGCTGATTTACCAAAGGAAGGCGGGCGCTTTGATTTGCCGATCGCGCTCGGCATTTTAATTGCGTCAAAACAACTGATGCTTCGCGCTGAATTGTCACAGATGGAATTTGTGGGAGAGCTGGCTTTATCTGGGGAATTGCGATCCATTAGCGGTATATTACCGATTGTGCTTGGTGCTATGGCGGCAAAGCATCAACTCATCATTCCTGAAGCCAATGCATTAGAGGCGGGCTTGGTAAATGGGGCAAAAGTGTATTTTGCTAAGCATTTATTGGAGGTGTGCGCATATCTGCAAGGCGAAGCTACGCTTCCAGCATGTGAAAACAAAACAGTGATAAATCATGCTTCCGAACGTTTGGATTTAAGTGATGTGAGAGGCCAAAGTACTGCAAAGCGCGCTTTAGAAGTTGCGGCTGCAGGTCATCATCATTTATTACTCATCGGTTCGCCCGGTGCTGGTAAAACGATGTTAGCGAATCGTATTACTGGCATTCTTCCCGATGTCACGGAGGAAGCGGCCTTGGAAATTGCAGCGATCGCATCCATCACGCGACGCGGCTTTAATTATAATGATTGGCAACGCATTCCTTTTCGTAGTCCACATCATAGCGCATCTTCCATTGCATTAGTGGGAGGCGGGCGACCGCCCAGGCCGGGTGAAATTTCACTGGCACATCAAGGTGTTTTATTTTTGGATGAATTAACAGAATTTCAACGGCAAGTTTTAGAATCATTACGAGAACCCTTGGAGGCTGGGCAGATCACGATTTCTCGTGCATCTTATCAAGAAATTTTCCCAGCAAAATTTCAACTTATTGCTGCGATGAATCCTTGCCCATGCGGTTACGCGGGAAGTGGTGAAGATAACTGTCGCTGTACCAATGAACAAATTGAGCGTTATTTAGCAAAATTATCTGGACCTTTATTAGATCGTATTGATTTGCATGTCGAGGTGAGCGCTCCGCCACCAGAGATGCTCTCTATAAAAGTAGACAATCAGGCAGAAAGTATAGTAGTAAAGGAAAGAGTGGTTGAGACGCGAGAAAGACAGATAAAACGTCAGGGAAAATACAATTATGAATTAAGTGGTAATGAATTAATAGAATATTGCTCGATATCAACGGAATCACAAACGATGTTAAACCAAGTGATACGAAAATTTAATTTAAGCGCGCGCGCTTACCACCGAATTTTGAAAGTCGCACGCACCATTGCGGATCTGGAGGATGCGGCAAGTATTTCAAAAGTGCATTTAAGCGAGGCGTTGTTATATCGTAGTTTAGATAAGTCAAAATATGTACTGAAGTAATACGGCGGACATTATATCGATTATAATGAACAGAGGGATGGTGTTAATAATTGATTAAAATTTATCCAATATAAGTGAGGGGTGTGCATGGCGAATATGATTTTTTATCCAAAACATGGCGAACTTACTTCAAGTAACACAAAAGACAAATTAGATGCTTTATTGGCTGCGGCAGAGCAGTATAAAGCAATTATTCTTGATCCTGATAAAAAAGACATTAATGACCCGACCAAACGTCAGGTTCCTCGTGAAATGATGTATTCCTATAATTGGGATGAATTAGCCAAATTATTGCGAGAAATCCGAGATTTCCCCGAAAATTCCTCTGCTAACCGTATCAGTAAAGCTGAAAACTTATCAAAACTTGCTGAAATTTACGAAGTCCTCCGCGGCGCCAAAATGGCCAAGCTCGAAGCCGTCCGACTGGCTTTAGTCAATGAAGCTGGTCAATTGAAGGGTGGTGTTTAGGCTCGCTCATTTAGCTTTCACTCCCCTGCAATGGTTTTAAATAAGGCGGCAACACAGGGGGTTAAACAGCATATATTATTGAAACTTATGACGCTTGATTTTTGTCAGAAAACAATATATATTTTATGACAAGAGGATTGAAATATGAGTACCACCCATAAAGTTCAACAATATGTCCAAAAAACACCGCGAGGCAAGCCATTTACGACCAGCGCCTTGATGGGCTTTGGCACGCGTGCAGCAGTAGACCAAGCGCTTTCTAGACTTACTGCCACTGGGAAGGTGGTTAGATTAACTCGTGGCGTTTATGTGCGCCCTGAAGAAAATCGTTTCGTTGGACAGGTATTGCCAGAACCCTTTAAAGTTGCTGAAGCAATTGCAAAAAAAACAAATGAACAAATACAAGTAAGCGGAGCAGAAGCAGCTAGACAGCTTGGTCTATCTACACAAGTACCAGCTCAACCAATCTTCTTAACTACTGGACAATCGCGAAAATTTAACCTGGGTGGATTAGAAGTAACACTCAAACATGTAAGCAGAAAAAAAATCCCGCTGTCTGAATCAAAAGTTGGATTAGCTATTCTTGCTTTATGGTATCTCGGTAAAACCCTTATATCTAAAGAAACTATCAACAAAATTGAAAATCGGCTTACACCACAAGAATTCGAAAAATTTACATCGTCAACGGAATATATGCCCGCATGGATGAGCAATGTAGTTTTACAATATAAAAATTCAAAGGAAATATAATATGTCTGAGCCATATTTATCATTATCACAAAAAGAACAAGCTCAAATATTAAGATCATTATCAACTAATCCAAACATTAAAAGAGACGCTATTCTTTTGGAAAAAGATATTTGGATATGCTGGGCGTTGGAATATTTATTTAAAATGCCAAACCGATTTCCTATGGCGTTTAAAGGTGGAACATCTTTATCGAAAGCATTTCGTGTAATCGATCGATTTTCAGAAGACGTAGATATTACCATAGATTATAAAGCTTTTAATTGCGATAATCCTTTTGCTGATGGGGTTAGCAAAACTAAGATTAAAAATATTGGTATTCAACTCCGATCAATGTTAACTCAACATATTAATGAAATAATCATTCCATATTTTGAAAAAATCATATCGGAACAATTTACAAATAACTCACCTCGTGTAGAGCTAGATAACGACGGCGAAACAATGTATTTACATTATCCGTCTGTAATAGAGCAAAAAAGTGGATATGTCATTGATAATGTCAAACTGGAATTTGGCGGTAGAAATATAACCATACCAAGTAGCAAACAAACTATAACAACGGATATTTTTGAGTATCTCATAGATCTAGAATTTCCTGTAGCTGAGGCAACAACTTTATCACCTGAAAAAACATATTGGGAAAAACTCACATTGATTCACTATGAATGCAATCGCCCCACGCTTAAAGAGGATGCAAATCGAATTTCAAGGCATTGGTATGATGTATCAATGCTATCCAAAAATGACATTGGCAAAAAAGCGCTTACTAATCGCGACCTTCTGAATGAAGTAATTAAAGTTAAAAAGACCTTTTATGATTCAGGATTTGCAAAATATGACGATTGTCTGAATGGAAATTTACGGCTAATACCAAATGAGGATTACCTTCAGCTGCTCAAAGATGATTTTAACAAGATGCTTAGTAATAAAATGTTTTACGGTCAGCAACCAAATTTCGATAATATAATCTCTGAGATAAGAAAATTGGAAAACTTAATCAATGGAAAATGACAACAAATTATAAATAATAATATTCCCCATCAAAACAAAGGATATGAGAATGATACCCTGTTAGAAAAACTATAGTCAAACATAGGCACACGCTCGTCTGATTATGTTTTCCATCGCTTTCCGATTGACCGCTAAAAAAGACATAAATGATCCGACCAAACGTCAGGTTCCTCGTGAAATGATGTATTCCTATGATTGGGATGAATTAGCCAAATTATTGCGAGAAATCCGGGATTTCCCCGAAAATTCTACCACTAATCGCCAAAGCAAAGCCGAAAACTTAACAAAACTTGCTGAAATTTACGAAGTTCTCCGCGGTGCCAAAATGGCTAAGCTCGAAGCCGTCCGACTGGCTTTAGTCAATGAAGCGGGTCAATTGAAGGGTAGTGCCAGTTAATATTTAACTTTCTCATTTTTAACCCTCCTTTCCTTTCATTTTTTACACTCTTTTAGTGTAAAATATAAGGATGAATTTAAACAATGGTGAACAAGCATGAGTACTAATGCAAAGCGATATTTAGAAAAAACACGAGGAAAATTGACGCTTGGGCAAGCTATTCGTTCGATACGTCTTTGTGAGGAACAAAGCCAAACGGTTTTTGCAAAAAAATTACAAATATCCACCCAATATCTATGTGATTTAGAGCATGATCGTAAAAGTGTTAGCCCCAAAAAAGCTTTAAGAATTGCAGAAATATTAGGTTATGCTCCCGAACAATTTGTGGCTTTAGCGATACAAGATTCTCTTAATCGTGAGCACATTCACATGCTTGTTGAAATTAAGGTAGCTTAAATTTTATTACCAAAATAACCCTCAGCCTTGTGCTTCGGCAATATGACGTAAAGCTAATAAAAAAGCTTTCAAATCACCATCTTTTTGGTATTCAACTAGTGCAACTTGTAAATATGTTGCAGATTCTTTTTTATCTTTTAAAGAATGAATTAACCATTCTTCATAGTTACCAGTAGCTTGTCGAATTTTTTGTTTAGTCATATAAGCATGATCCTGATGAATGACTTAATTACCTATATTCAAAACACAGATACTTCAAAACGATGTACGATTTAATAGCATTGTCAGCTTATGTAATGAAAAAATCAGCGTCGGCAAGAAAAGTTGGGGCTAAGCCTCTATTCATGCGTGAGGCTCAATACTCTTTTTAATTTTACCATCGCATTTTTTTCTAACTGGCGGATGCGTTCGGCGGAGACTTGATATTTATCAGCTAATTCCTGCAGTGTGGATTTTTCGTCATTTAACCAACGGGCGGCGAGAATTTCTTGGCTTCGCGTATCCAATTGATGTAGCGCGGCGTGAAGGGAATTTTCTGATTTTTCTGACCAATTATCCGACATAATTTCTGTTTCGGGATTATATCGATGATCTTCTAAATATCCTGCGGGGATTTTAGGGGTAAATTCTTCATCGTCATCTGGGTGACTTTCGAATGGCATATCTGAATTATTTAAACGCATTTCCATTTCGCGCACGGTTTCGGGTTTGACCCCGAGATCTTCGGCAACTTGGTTAATTTCTTCGTTAGTAAACCAGCCTAAGCGTTTTTTCATGGTGCGTAAATTAAAGAAAAGTTTGCGCTGGGCTTTAGTGGTTGCAACTTTCACGATACGCCAATTGCGCAGAATATATTCATGCATCTCAGCTTTAATCCAGTGGACCGCAAAGGTAACCAGTCGCACACCCACTTCTGGATTGAAACGACGAACGGCTTTCATTAAACCAATATTGCCTTCTTGAATTAAATCCGCGAGCGGAAGCCCATAACCCATATAACCCTTCGCAATGCGAACGACATAACGTGCATGCGCTAAAACGAGTTGTTTTGCCGCATTAAGATCATTATGTTGTTGTAATCGGATGGCAAGATCTTGTTCTTCATCAAGCTTAAGCAACGGGATTTGATTCACGTGGCTGATATAAGCATCCAGGCTATTGATGGGTAAACGAATGTCTAATGTTTGTAAGTTAGTGTTCATTATCTAGTTTTATTCCCTATTTTTTAAGGATTAAAACCTATTTTAGCACTCTTTTATCGAGAGTGCTAATCTTCTGAATGGGTTTCAGGCATTTCGAATAAAGCAGAAATAAAAGCGTCCGCCTCGAAAGGTCGCAAGTCATCAATGCCTTCGCCAACGCCAATAAAACGAATGGGAAGCTTCATTTGTTTTGCGATCGCGAAAATAATACCGCCTTTTGCCGTGCCGTCTAATTTGGTCACGATAAGTCCAGTGAGACCAATGGCCTCGTGAAATTGCTTGGCTTGGTTAATGGCGTTTTGACCGATGCTCGCATCTAAAACCAATAAGGTTTCATGGGGCGCCGTCGAGTCAAGTTTAGCGAGTACGCGGGTGACTTTTTTTAATTCCTGCATTAAATTCGTTTGGGTATGCAACCGTCCCGCGGTGTCAGCAATCAGTACTTCGATTTTACGCGCTTTGGCGGATTCCATGGCATCATAAATGACAGCGGCCGTATCGGCGCCTGGTTGTTGGGCAACGACGGGAATATCATTGCGCTCCCCCCAAATTTGGAGTTGTTCAATGGCAGCTGCACGGAAGGTATCGCCAGCAGCAAGCATCACAGTTTTTTTATCTTCTGTTAAATAATGTGCAATTTTGCCAATCGTTGTGGTTTTCCCTGATCCATTAATACCCACCACCAAAATCACAAAAGGGTTGTCATTTTTTGGTATAATTAAAGGTACTTGGCAAGGTTGTAAAATAGCTAGCATATCCTCTCGCAAGGTCGCGAGCGCCGCTTTCGGGTTGTCTAATTCTTTTCGATTTAATTTTTGGGTTAAATGATCAATTAACTGTTTGGTGGCATCTACACCGACATCGGCGGTTAATAATTGTGTTTCAATAAGTTCAATCACATCTTTATCTAGGACTTTTTTGCCGAGAATTAAATTAGCAATCCCTGTCGTTAAATGGTTACGCGTTTTTGTCAAACCCGCTTTTAATCTCGCAAAAAAACCCGGCGCTTTTTCAGTTTTTTCGATTTTCTCGTCAGTTTTTTCCGAAGTGGGAGTGTCTTTTTTTCGTTTTAAAAAATTTAACATCGCTTTTCCTTTCTAAATTAGGCTTGTATATTAGCAAAGGCCAAGCGTTCCGTAAAATGAGGTAAAAAGATCATGAGGGGTGAAGTTCGAATTATTGGGGGTGAATTCCGTGGGCGGAAGCTAAAAATTCCAGAAATATTGCATCTTCGACCCACGCCTGATCGCGTACGGGAAACCTTATTTAATTGGATCGCACCCGTTTTGCCGGGAGCGCATTGTTTAGATGCGTTTACGGGGAGTGGTGTTTTAGGATTCGAAGCCATTTCTCGAGGGGCGGCACATGTTGTGATGGTGGATGAATCACTTACGGTTGTGAAGTTAATTCAAGAAGAACTTGAACTTTTTAATATAAAAAACGCAGAAATATATCAAGCGTCTTTACCAAGGCAATTAAAAAAACCCGAAAAATTATTCGATATCGTTTTTTTAGATCCCCCCTTTCAAACCGATTTGTTAAAAAGTATGAGTATTTACCTTGAGGAAAATGGGTTTTTGAGCCCTCATGCGCTGATTTATTTGGAAGCGAAAACGATGTTGACAGAAAAAGATATTCCAGCTAACTGGGAAATCATTCGCAGCAAAAAAGCAGGGCAGGTGGCGTATCATTTGGCGAGAAGATTGGTATAATCGGAACACTTGATTTTTCTCTAAAATATTGAGACGACATGGTGAAAACAAAACCACGATTATTAACCGGCGATACACCCACCGGGCGATTGCACTTAGGGCATTATGTTGGATCGCTCGAAAATCGAATTGCGTTACAAAACGATTATGATTGTTATTTCATTATCGCGAATATCCATGCTTTTACCACGCGTTCGGATAAACCCGCGGAAATTCATCAAAGCGTGATTGATATTGCGATGGATTATTTAGCCGCTGGTATTGACCCCGCGAAATCCACCATTTTTATTCAATCAGACATTCCTGCGATTGCAGAGCTCACTTATTTTTTTAGCATGTTGTTGCCTTTGGCGCGAGTGATGCGAAATCCCACGATTAAAGATGAAATTCGCGATAAAAAATTAGGGGATAATTATCCTTTTGGATTTTTACTTTATGCAGTCGGTCAAGTGGCAGACATTTTAGCGTTTCGCCCGGACATTGTGCCGGTGGGCGAGGATCAAATTCCGCATATCGAAATGACGCGTGAAGTCGCCCGAAAATTTAATCAGTTATATTGCGGTGTCGATCCGCATACGGAAGATAAGGATTATTTAAACGCAGGTGGGTTGTTTCCGATTGTTGAAACCAAATTGGGTCGCCAAAAACGGTTGGTTGGCACCACGCCTCCTGATGAGAATGGTAACCTATTAAAAATGTCAAAATCACTGCATAACGCTATCTTTTTAAGTGATGATGCCGATACGATTGTCAAAAAAGTGATGGGAATGTACACCGATCCCAAACGATTAAAAGCAAGCGATCCAGGGTCCACTGAAAATAATCCGTTATGGATTTTTCATGATACTTTTAATCCTGATACCGCATGGGTTAATGATGCTAAAGCGCGTTACCGAGAAGGAAAGATTGGCGATGTGGAGTGTAAAAAACGTTTAATCGAGGTGCTCGAAAATCTGATTAAACCAATACGTGAACGTCGCGCGCATTTTATGGATGATGAATCAGAAGTCATTAAAATATTGAAAAATGGGGCAGAAAAAGCGAATATGGTGGCGATGGAGACGCTAAAATTGGCCAAAATCGCCATGAAACAAAATTATTTTTAGTACTATACTTATAACAAATAGATAAAGGCTGAAACCAAAACGAGGTGTATATCATGATTAAATTCAATGATTTAAAAAAAATGGGAGAAGATTTTCTTGATTCTGCAAAATCTGTAAAATTTCAGGAAGTGATGGATAAGTTCAAAAAAAAGGAAGTAGTGCTGACTGATGAAGTTGCAGAAAAAGTGAATCAAGATTTGCAAAAAACTTTAGAAACCCTTGCAAATTTACAAAAATCGCAAGCCGAAACGTTGCATCAATTACAGCATCAAGTGGATGATCTTTTACAATTTCTCGATCATTTCCAAAATAAAACGAACCTTAAAGGAACAGAAGAACATGAACCCAAAGAATGAAGATTTAATGGAATACCGAACTTTAAAATTACCTTTGTTAAAGTTGATGTCGTTGCTTGCTGTTTTAGGTGTTGCGGCAACGCTTTTGTTGCATTACTTTTTTTAATGGTGATGTTTTTAATGACGCTGTCATGGAAGCGGAAAGCATGCTGGCATGACAGCGTTAAGTAGGGGAATGGTTATTTCTTGTATAATAAAAAATAATGATAAAAAACAGAATAAAACCGAGAATTAACTCGTAGAATTTTGCATCGCATTGGAAATTAAATATTCCACTAAATCAATTTGTTCTTGTGCCGGCTTATCATTGCCGAGATATTCAATAAGCTCAATGGCGAGGAAATTATTTTGGTCAAGTCGTTCCATAAGATCCTATTCTCATTTTTTGTGCCGGGTTCCATATGAAAACACGATGGTAAAAGTTTTAATAGATGAAAATATATAAGCGAATTTTATCCCATAAATTTTACATATAAAAAAACTATGATAAAATCGGCAAAAAATGAGGAGAAGTAAAAAATGAGCTCGGCATCCTATGAAGAAACACGTTGGGATGAAGTGAGGGAAAAGGTACAAAAAGTCAATCCCGGTTTTGCAGACGTGGTAGATAAAATCAAATCGAAAAACGATTATCCACTTTTTAAAGTTCGTTATCCTTTTGGTAGTAGTATCATTGACACGGGAAAGTTCCAATTTCCCCTTTCAGACGGCTCTCTTGCGCCAATGGATCATCCTGGAATCCCAGATCGTGTTCGACAAGAACTCGGCTATCACAACGGTCATATTCCTCTAGGAATGGTGTTAGATCGATCTGTTGAATTATTTATGCGAACAGAAAATCGTGTCATTCCATTTAATTTGATTAAAGCCGGACGATTAGTCGGTTTAACCTTTGTATTAAGCCCCGTGCATGTATGGCCGCAAGCATGGCATATGACATCCGGTGCACGTTCGATTTTTGTTTTACCCAAAATAACCGATATTCATAATCATCGAAAATTGTGTCGTGAACGTAAGATTAAAATGCCGCTTGCCCGTGATCTTCGCACACATTGGTCATTATTAACTAAAATGGCAGCGGATGAGAATTTTTCCCAAAAGTGGCATACCGAAATCCTTTTTTTCTCAAAAAATTGGATAGACAACAAAAAAAATGATAATTGGTTGCGTTTCAATTATTTTTTGTATAAAGATGGATGGGCTGCGATTGAGTACATGCTGACAAAAACCATGCATGATCATATTTGGGATATTTTGATTCGTGAATTAACACAATACGAAGTAAAAGCAAGCCCTTTTATCATCGATGTGACGAAATATATCATCATGGTAGGTCTTGGCGCGGTCCCCGGATTTTCACCGGCAATTAATGATGATGAAGCGCCTATTTGTGGATTACAGGAAGACTTTATTCAGCATTATGGCTTAAAAAATTATGCGCCAACGATTATGATTCCGCATCATTTTTCCGTCGAAAATAAGCGTCCGGTGTACTGGTCTCTTGCAATGCCAACCCATTTTGAATCAACCGTTAAGCCGAAAACCTTGACAAGTACGATGGTGACATTGCGGGAAATTCGTGAAATGATGTTTCATTTCAAACAGACCATGTTAAAATATTCGAAAACAAGAGATACCAATACTTCTACAGAGGAATTTTTGAATAAAGTACGTTTCGATTTTTTTCACAGCGAACCTGATGCAGAAGGTCAAATACGTTTAAGTTTAGAAATGCCAAAAGAAGACAACTCACTTACATTTTGTTCACAAAATATGGTTCGTCGATTTTCTGATGTCAGCCCTTTTGTGCGCGGATGTGTGCGTTTTAATACTATCTAATTCAACCTTAGGAGAAAATCATGACCGAAAATGTAATTAAAATTGAGGCGATAACAGAAATAAGTGTGCAAGAATCGATTGAAAATTCAACCGCAGTTGCTGCCAATATTATTTCAAGTATTGAAAATAATTCTCTCGATTTAACTTAATTGATTGGTATTTTTATGGCTTTTGTGCGAATACCAAGTGTTTTAATGAAATGGATAAATCCTGCGGAAAAATTGAATATCGCGGGTGATACCGTGAGTGTTGTGTTGCAAAATCTTTTTTTGGATTATCCTTCGCTTAAGCCATTCATATTTCCATCTGATGCGTTATCTCCGTTTATTAATATTTATGTCAATCGCTCACCCGCGCTTCTTTCAAACGCAGTTAAAGAAAATGATGAAATTGATATTGTAGCTGCGCTTTCCGGAGGATAATTTTTGCAGTTTCATGCTTCCGAAAAAACTCGATATGCACGCCAACAATTATTGCCTGATATTGGTGAATTAGGGCAGATGCACCTTCGCAATGCCCGCGTGCTTTGCATTGGTGCAGGGGGGTTGGGTTCGCCATTATTATTATATCTCGCAGCTGCTGGTGTCGGTACGATTGGTATCGTGGATCATGATATTGTTGAGCTTTCAAATTTACATCGCCAAATTATTTTTAATTCGGAAGATGTTGGTACAAAAAAAGTTTCTGCAGCTAAAAATAGGATACATGCATTAAATCCGCATATAGAAGTTCTGAGTTATGAAGACAAAATATCACGAGCCAATGCAGAAAGTATCATTGCATCGTTCGATATTATTGCTGATGGTACCGATAATTTTAACGCACGATACATTATTAATGATGCTTGTTTTCGTTTAAAAAAACCGAATGTGTCTGCAAGTATTTTCCAATTTGAAGGACAATGTAGCATATTCACCGATGATAATGGTCCGTGCTATCGGTGTTTATACCCCGATATGCCTTCTTCTCAATGGATGCCTAATTGTGCTGAGAGTGGAGTATTAGGTGTTTTGCCTGGTATATTGGGCACGATACAAGCGACCGAAGTGTTGAAATGGATTTTAAAAATAGGCAATTCATTAAAAAATCGTTTATTAACCGTCGATGCGCGAGAAATGCAGTTTCGTGAATTTCAGATTGAAAAAAATCCGCATTGTATTTTATGCGGTGAAAATGCATCGCGCGAAAATTTGATTGATAGTTTAATTGATAGAGAGGAGCAATGTATGAATGCTGTTATTCCAGAAATTTCCATTCAAGAGTTAAAAGCTTTGCAAGATAAAGGCGAAGAATTTGTTTTATTAGACGTGCGTGAACCGAGTGAATACGCTGAATGTGAAATGGGTGGTAAGCTCATTCCGATTGGTGAATTGGCAGCGCGCGTGAGTGAGCTCGATCCCACCAAAAAAACGATTGTGCATTGTCGTGGGGGTGGACGTAGTAAGCGCGGTGTTGAAATATTAAAAAATGCAGGATTTCACGATGCGCGTAATTTAACGGGTGGGATTACGGCATGGTTGAAAACTTTTCCCTAAATTCGTCGTCCCGCGACTTGTTCGCGGGATCCAGTGGCAGCTTCTATGTGGCTCTGGATCCCGCGGACAAGCCGCGGGACGACGGATATAAGTTTATTTTATGATAGGTTTTCTTTTTGCTTAAAATAGATAAAAAACTACCCCCCTATCTCCAAACTCTCGGCATCACTCGCGTTGCAGACATTACCGGATTAGATTGCATTGGTATTCCAACAGCGCTTGCCATTCGTCCGAATGGCAAACATATTTCAGTTTCCATGGGAAAAGGTTTGACGCAAGAATCAGCTTATATTTCAGCAGTCATGGAATCGATGGAAATATTTCATTTAGAAAATCCGCCTGCGATTTCTTTTGAAGATATTTATTCAGAAAACTGTGTTTCACCTGCACTTTTTAACACGGGATTTTTTTTAAAAAATAATTGGGATCATGAAGTCCTTGCATGGACTAAAGCATTTCATCTTTTCGACAATAAAGAAATTTATATTCCTCATGCGCTAACCAATCTTGATTCAACGGTTCCATGTGCGCATCGTGCATTTTTCGATGTGAGCACCAATGGCATGGGGGCGGGAGAAAATGTTGATGATGCGATTTGTCATGCGCTTTGTGAGGTGATAGAGAGGGATAGTTTAGCGCGTTTTGCTTTATTGCCTGATCATATTCGTCAAACAAAATTGTTTAATCAAAGTGAAATATCTTCAACAAATCATGACTTAATTGAAAAATTTTTACGACAAAATATGTCTTTGAAGATATGGGATATTACTTCTCATTTTAATATTCCAACTTTTCATTGTGTGTGTCATGATCCAAATCCTTTTCGTTTACAAGGAATTTTTCGAGGAACGGGCACACATTGGAATGCTGATATTGCATTAATACGTGCGCTTTTGGAAGTGGCGCAATCGCGTTTAGCGCTTATTTCGGGATCGAGAGATGATATTTTTGCGGAGCAATATGAAATCAAAGTGCTCTGTCATCCCCGTGAAGACGGGGATCCATTCAAAATAAATCACACGGAGCGTGGGAATGGCAAAATAGATTCGTCAATTTTAAAATCTCAAATTTTAACACGCCTATACGAAAATAATATCAATGATGTATTCATGGTAATACACACAAAACCTGAATTGAATATTCCTGTCGTACAAGTTTTTATTCCAGGTTTGATGCGATGAATATTATTGTTTTTTTAGGTCCATCGCTTGCCATTAATGAAGCGAAAAAAATATTACCCGATGCCATGTATTTACCGCCAGCGGCGGCGGGGGATATTTTGCATGTGATACGTTTAAAACCCAAGATGATTGCCATTATTGATGGATTTTTCGAAAAAAAGGCGTCTATTCTTCATAAAGAAATTTTATTTGCTTTGGAATCGGGGATTGCGGTATTTGGTGCAAGTAGTATGGGAGCATTGCGTGCGCGAGAGTGTCAATTCTATGGAATGATAGGTATTGGCAAAATTTATGAAAAATATTTTGTCGATTGTAATGAAGATGACGCCGTTGCCATGTTGCATGCATTATCTTCTGAGGAATATGCGCCAAAAACGATAGCATTAATGGATGTCATTTTTACTTTAGAAAAAGCAGTAGCATCAAATATTATTGATAAAGAAATCGCATCTTTAATTGAAAAATCAGCGCGAGAGCTTTTTTATATTTATCGAACATTCGAAAACATTGTAGAAAAAGTTAAACAAAATTCTGAAGTAAATATATCTTGTTTTGAAAAATGGATTTTACAAAATGGATGGGTTAATCAGAAAAAAGAAGACGCCATTTCTCTTTTACAATATTTATCAACAAATCCTGAAATTAAAAAAATTAATTTTTGTTTTGCGCGTTCTTTGTTTTTTCGTGCACACTATAAAAATGCAATGTGCCAGCCTTTTCCTTTTGATCACGAAGATTTACCTATTGCTGAAAAAATTGCAATTCAAGCTAAAAATAATGGAATTATTTATCGACAATTGCAGCGTATCTCTTATTTGCTCGCCATATGTTTTGCGCTTTCCAAAAAATATGTTGTAGGAGTGGATTGGGGAAAATTAGATACGCCTCAAAAACGATTTTCTGCTATTGAAAATCTTATGCAGACGCAAACCCATTCATCACATCTATTTTATTTATATTCTTTAATGCGTTTATCATCCGAAAAGGAATATCAATATTATCGTGATCAAGTTTCATCTGAAGATAAAATGGCAGAAATGTTTTTAGAAGATTCGCCTGTAAAATACCGTGTATTTGAATTATGTGCAAAATTGTGGGGGCTGGTTGAGCATTTCATTTCGAATTTTTTACCTCACCCGAAGTTTGTGCAAGTATACAGTGATAAGTTTCGTTTAAAACATGAATTATTAACGCCTGACGATACGATGAAATGGTTACAGCAAAATGATCTTACATTAAAAACCTATCAAGATTTGATGACAATGGCGACTCGGTTTAATTATATTGTGATGCAAAATAATGTGGAGGTCTTAGGTATTTTAGATCATGAAGAAAATATTTGGTGGTTTGGGGATGCGATGGAATTGTCGGGATCAGTTATCTCAATAACGTCGTCCCGCGACTTGTTCGCGGGATCCAGAGCAACATCGTAGGGCTTTCTGGATCCCGCGAACAAGTCGCGGGACGACGAGATTCTTGAAAACTTTTGATATTGTGGCATAATCCGGCCGTAAATAAATAATAACATTGAATAAGGATAATAAATATGAATCTGCGTGCCAGATATCTCGAAGCGCTTAATGCTCTCAAAGAAGAAAATAATAAATTTAGAAAGATAGTTCTTAAAGAGCCATCTGCTCAAACCAAAGAAGAAAATGATGTGTTGAAAGAGCCGCTCAATTTTTTTATGCCTGCTCTTGAAAAGTTACAAACTTTTTCTAAAGATGCTGATGAATTAATTAAAATTCTCAGTCCTGAAGATGAAGAGCAAGTAAAAAATATTTTTGACGATGCACAAAATAATATGGAAATTGCAATATTACGTGTCGATAAGGGACCAAAGATTGATCCTTTTGATTCACGTTCGGTCTCAAAAGCTCTATTTAAGGGTGTATTTGCACAAGCAGAACTTCAAGAAAAAATAGCAAAATGCAAAGAATTTGAAGCCAAGCATGCGTCCAAGGAAACTACTAAACCCGATGTGACCATGACCGCTGAACTCGATTCGAAACCAACACCAAAATCTACGCAAGATGTTATGGAAGATGATGGAGAAGAAATCATGAATCGCATCCGCCGGACGCGTTGTTAAAAACTCTGTCATGCCAGCATGCTTCTAGCTGGCATCCAGAATGGTCTTTAATAAAGACTCTGAATGCCAGAGCCCTTTTATCTGGAATTCGCGTTTATAATAAAGGAAAATGTAATGCCAATAAAAGAAAACCAAATTAACCTTTTAAAAAAAATACTAGCCAATAAAATTTCTACCATAGCAGAAGATTTAAAAAAACATAGTGGTAATCAATTCTATTCAGAATCATGTTTACCCGATGCTGTATGTTATGCAGAATCAGAAAAGGATATTATTGCTCTTACTAATTTTTGCGTGAAATATCAAATTCCAATAATTCCTTATGGAAGCGGAACAAGTGTGGAAGGCCATTTAACGCCAGTATTAGGAGGCATTTCACTTGATTTAAGTAAAATGAATAAAATTATTACGTTTCAACCAAAAGATTATTTAATTGTCGTTGAACCTGGAATATCTTACAACAAATTAAATGAATTTTTAGAACCACATGGCTTCCATTTTCCGGTAGAAGCAGGTTTCGGCGCAAGTATTGGGGGTATGGTTGCAACTAATGCATCTGGTGCAGGTGCAACAGACTCAGGCTCTATGGCACAAAATATACTAGGATGTTCAGTCATTTCATATAAAAATGAAGAAGCTTATAAAATTACTACTGGTAGTCATTCACTAAAATCCTCAGCGGGATACAACATGACTGCATTATTTGCTGGCTCTGAAGGTACGTTAGGAATCATTACAGAAATTTCTCTTAAAATAAGAAAAAATTTACCATGTAACTTTACAATTTGTACTCAATTCGATGATATATCATCGGCTATTGATTTTGTTATTGCAACCAAAGGTATTATACGTTTCAGAAGAGTGGAATTACTTGATAAATTGCAAACTGAAATGTGTATACAATTTTCAAATATTGATATTCTTGATAAAAATAAAAATACTATTCTTATTGAATTATTTGGATCATATGCTGTAATTGAAGATGAAGCAAAAATTATCAATATGAATATAAAAAAATTTGGTGGAAGTAATTTTCAAATTTATAGAGATAAGCAATCAGCGGAATTTATTTGGAAAATGCGTAAAAATGCTTGTCCCGCTGTTTTGAGTTGTTCTTCAAAATCTAAGAAAGCTATGGCAACAGATGCTTGCGTACCCTTATCAAAATTATCGGAATGTATTAATTCGTGTTACGTTGAAATGAAAAAATTAGGAATAAATGCTCCTTTAGTTGCTCATGTTGGTGATGGTAATTTTCATTTTACATTAACAGTGGATCCGAGTGACAAAGGAGAATTTGCTAAAAATCTTGCATTTAATAAGTTCATTGTAAATGAGGCGTTAAAATTTAAAGGCACTTGTACTGGCGAACATGGTATTGGTTTCGGAAAAAAATCATATTTAGAAACGCAATATAAAGATAGTTTATTCTTAATGAAGCAAATAAAAAAAACATTAGATCCTTTAAATATTTTTAATCCAGGGAAAATTATTAATATGGAAAATAAAAATGATCATGATTGTTATAATTCCACTAACTGTTCAGACACCTCTTATTCTGAACCGAAGATAAGGGCAAAAATTTAAAAAATAATAATTCAGGATCAAATTTATAATTAATTTTATTTGTATCGTATATATTAATTCCTTCTTTTCGTTTTAGATAATTCATCAGAAAGAGAAGAGGGAAGATCATTATTAGGGAATAAACCATTTTTAATATCCATGAGGATATAATTAAACCTAGAATACCTTTGATCGGTATTACACCAAAATATGTAATAATATATGTTATGATATTAAAAACAATTTCAGAAATAGCTGTTGACCATAAGCATCTTTGAACAAAATATTTACCCTGAAAGAAAAATTTAAGACGAGTGATTTTATAAATATTTGTTAGATCGCTAAATAGTAAACCAATTAAACAACCACCTACCAAGCGAATCCCATGCCCAAAAGCTTGGATAAATACTTCTTGATGTGGGGCTGTTTCTACTGATGGCATTCGTACTATGATGGCAATTATTGCTGTAAATGCAGAAAGACAAAATACGCTTGAATAAATCATTCGTAAAGCCAGGTCTCTTCCATATGCTTCTGCAACAGCGCCTCCAAGTAGGTAGGTTAAAGGAAAGATAAAAATTCCGCCTGGCTCACTGAAGCCGAAAAAATTTATAATTTTATATGGCAATAACGTTGATGCAATAAGAAGAGTACAATAAAACATTGAAATAAAAGTGAAATATTTAAATTGTTGATTAGGTCTTTCGTGAATCATTTTTAGTTATTTCCGTAAATATTTTTTTATGAATTCCATTCCCCATATGCAACCAATTTTATGAGCGTCTAGAGAAGAAATATTTTTGATTAAATTTTTGTCTAGGGAGGCATTTTCTGCCGTGACAGTAATCTTATTTTTAGTGATAACATTTGTAAAAGTTAGCATTTCGCTATTTGTTTCCTGACAAAAAAAAGTATCTGATAAAACTAATTGGCTTTTATGATATGTGATTTCAAATAATTGTTTTATATCTAATGGAGAAAAGTATTGAAAAAGATTTTCGTCAATAATTTTTTTAGGATCAACTTCAAGAACATGCGATTGTCCAGAAAATTGAATTTGTGCAAGAAGCTCACTTTGTTTTTCGATGATTTTAATTAATTTACACGGATATGGTAAAGCTTTTTTTTCCAATTGAATATACTTTGTAGTTAACCACTGAATAATATTAAAAAGATTCAGTTCTTTTTTTTTCATATGTATTTCCTTATTCGTTAATCTTGTGATCATATATAGTTCTAATGACCGTACCTATAATTCTATCTTTTATAGAAATTTTTCGGATTGTATCAAATTTATTATTAAATGCATTAATGAAGTTTCCATCGTGATTTTTTATGAAATGGCGCAGGATTGGCTTTTCTGTATTATAAATTTGTATAATAATGTAATTATTATTTTGCGGTAATAATTCCGGTTCGACAATAACTTTACAATTTTCTAAAAAAAGGGGCTCCATGCTTTGATCAGAAACATTCATAGCAAATGCCCTTTTACTAACTTTGCATTCGGAAATTATAAATTTGGTGGGTTTGTATTTATCGATTTCAAGGATTTGGAATTCATTAAATAAAGGGATTTCGTTCCAGCCAAAATGATTATTGGATGTGTATCCTTTCCAAGTTGTTGTTACATCTTTTTCTCCGATGAATTCACTTAATGATAGCATAAAGTAATCAGCAAGTGGTTTCATCGTTAATAATTTGGGATTTTTATTTTCTCCCGATAATAAACGATGAATGATGGGTTGTCTAACATTTGTTCGTCTGCTAAGTTCACTTTCAGAAATATTTGCTAATAACATAAGTTTTTTTAAATTTTTGGCAATATTGGGGTAAAATTTTTTTTCCTTAGAAAGACTTATTTTTTTTTTCGATTTAGACGAATTATTTTCCACAAATATTGTCTCTTAAAATAATTTAATAATTAATAAAATTGAATTTAATAAATGTATCATTTTTTTAAATAAGCAACTATAAAATTTTTTATACTCCAAAGTATTGATCATTATAATATTATACTTTAGAGTATATTCGGATTAGATTTTGAAGGATTATTAATTTATGGCAGCATTGGAACCCTTGTGTCATTTATTTGGAGTAAACCCAAATAAATTTTCAAAATATGAAAATATTTTAATCGAAACAGATATTTTTATAAGAATATTTGAGAAACTTAAAGAATTTTACAGGCAGCAACATTCTATTCACTCTTTTATATCGTTAAAATTAAATGGAGACATGATAAACATGATGGATTCAAACATAGCAAAGCATATTATTAATGATATTACCTCTACAAATGAATATACCATCCAAGGAATTTCAAATTATACAAGCATTCATGTAGATATACTCACTGATCTTGCAGCAGGATTAAATACAAATCCATTGTTAACAAATTTTAGAAGAATAGTTGAATTACATCGAGAGGTTAGGCCTAAGTTATATCATACAATAGCAAAAAAAATTATTGCTGAGTTTGAATTAATTTGTGAGGATGTAGACTCAAGTATATAAGTTGTTAAACTTTTCAAAGGCGCGATGATTATTTAAAAAATCACCATACATTCCTTATACTAGTTATATACATTCAAATTATTGTATCCTTTTTGTCATCCTGAGCGGAGCGTTGAAATCTTTTTAATTTTCGTTAGACCTCTCGCTTTCGCTAAGGATGAGAAGGTAATTTTGGTAATATTTTAATCAAATTTACTGATTTTTGCTAAGAAAAATAGACAAAAAAACTAAAATTGTTCATAATTACGCCTCAATATTTTTTGAGGCAGTCGTGATGGATAGTCATCGTAGTAATGGCATATTAACGGGTCGAACGAAAACGGTATTAGAAGATGTTTTAGGAAGAAAAGAAGGTCAGCGCTTAAAATTAAAAGAATCCAGCAAAAACATGCTGCGCAAAAGAGCGAAAGAATTAATTGTTGATCTCCATGAAGCCAAATTAATACTCGATGAAAAAGATATTCCCAGCAAACGACAAGCATTATTATCTGATAAAAAAAATAAAAAAATGTTCGATGTGCTCACTTTCATAGGTCCAAATATATTTATTACGGATCAAGATCCAACAGATTATCCTCCGCATTTTTATCCTTTGATACGGAAAGAAGAAAGTGACTTGGGAAAAAATACTTATACATTATATTGCTATAATTATAGCGAAGATCCTGCCGTTATAGAAAAAATAAGTTTAGATGCTACATCTTCCATTTCAACTTCCGAAAAACTTTTTTTCGATCATCCAGAAGATACTTTTACTCCCATGGTCCTTTCTCCGGGAGAACGATTTGAATTACTCAAAGATATCGATATTAATATTTATAAAAAAGGAAATTGTGGTTCTTTTTATAAATTTAATTCTTTATTATTTGGTATTGGATTTATTTATTTAGTGGAGAAAAACCACTGTGAGATTGATGATTTAAAGTTAACTGAAAAGGAAGTGATGGATGATCCCCTCTTTGGTTATAAAGTTTTTTTAAATGGTAGGGAAGCTTCAGGAATCATTTCAGAAAAAAATAATTTTTATTATTTTAAGGATTATAGTCAAGCAGGAATTTATGCGACTGAGCCTTTTACCTATACATTAAGAATGAACATTAAAACTCGGAACGAAAATGGTCTTTATCCTTCTCCCGTTGAAATATTATCGGGTAAATCTGATAAATTATTTTTTACCGAGCTTTCTAAAGACTACACGATACATACTAATACTTTGAAAAAAAGTATTGCCAAAAGTATTGAGAGAAATTATTCGGCAAGACCTTTCCAACCTTTTGCAGTCAAAAATATTATTGCGTATGTAAGAAGATCCACGCCTGAAAATAAGGTCGCTGAAGTGCTTGATTTTTCTGGTGGCTGGGGAAATCGTTTATTTGCATTTTTATTAGATAAATATACTAAAAAAATATCTATCAATGATGCAAATCCTAAAATGATAGCACAATATCGGAATATTGTTGAAAAATATAATTTAGGTCAAAAGGAGGTTGAATTAACCTGCTTCCCTTTTGAATCATATCCAGAAGAACAATTACTTGCAAAAGTGAATCGTTATGATTTAGTTCTTACTTCTCCGCCATATTTTAATAAGGAATTATATGAAGGGGATCGATCTTCCCATCAGCTGTATTCGACCTATTCTGCTTGGGCGAGCTCGTTTTTAGCGAAGTCTATACACAATTCTTATCGTATGACAAAAGAAAATGGTTATATCGTACTTTGCATTGCAAATATTAAAATGCATAGAAATGAGTTCGCAATGATTGTTGATGATACACAATCGGAAATGCAACGTTATTGCAGTAGTGTGACAAAAGTTTTATATGGGAATCCTTCTTTTATTCGTAATGCAATCACACCTGAAGTTTTTGTTATTGGTAAGGTACAAAAACAGCCTGATTTGTTGTATCAACCTTCTAGTCCTTCACATTTTCATTTGACAAGGATCGGGAATACTAAGAAAAATAAATCCTTAAAAGTGAGCAAGGTTAAAAATGGCTTTATGCAATTTGATGAACTGTTAAAAAATAACTTTAAAACTTGTCAATTGATATATAAAACAGAATTTAAAATAAAAATTACAAAAAATTTTACACCGTGTGATTCCAAAACTTTGTTTGCATTGTTGCACTCGATGTTAGAATTGAAATCAGGGGATGATGTTTTTACTGCAATAAAAACAGGCGAAGATCCGCTTTTGCAAACACCTATTTTGTTGAATGCATCTGCATTATATAAAGATATTGAGGATTATAAGCCACTCATTATCAAAAAATTACTGGCTTTTGTTTTAACAACACCACTGAACAATCATCATAATGCTGATGCGATTAAAGAATTCACATCAAAGGTTCATCAGTATGTGAAAAAACAAAAAATTGAAGTTGCAAAAGCAAAACACCAGAAAAAATTGGACGAAGAAATTGTTAAACCATTGACTTCTCGTATGGGATTGTTTGCAAAGAAGCGAAAACTGAAAGAAAATTATCAAACCACCGCAGAGTTCACTGCATCTGATACTTCAAATTTATACCTTGAAGAGACTAAATCAATGTTATCAACTGTTCTGTCATTCCCTTTGAATGAGTCTTCAGAGCAGCCAACATTGCCAGAAGGTATTCAATCAAAACGCCCGCGTTTGAAGCAAGATATAGAGTCATTACATATCGGGAGACCTTTTCGATCAAAGACTTCGCCTTTAAGACAATATTCGAGTTTTTTAGCAACAACTACAGAACAAACTGAAATGATGGAAGTTGATGAAGAAAGCATAATCAAACAAGTTATTTAGTGTTGGCTATACGTTTATTTTCATCTTGAAAGCTTGACCAATGCAAGCAATAATGTTTGCGTTTATAACAATATGATATGGAGAATCGAAATGCTAACAAGAATTCAGTCTGGCGATATTATTAATTTTATTCTTGGCCAAGAAGGTGCTAAAACACTAATGGAGATAGAAAAAATAGTAAATGATGCAAAAGAACCCGAAGACATTCATTATAACAGCACAATAATAGCGGAAGGATTAGCCACATATAAAACGATGCAACAGCATATTTATCGTAATAAATGGAGAGAGGGAATTAAGGGCGGAGCAATTGCAGGTTTGCTCATTGCTGGTATATCTCCTGCGGTTTCTTCTAATGTTACTTTGGAGTTCGCTGCATTGAGAATGTTTTCAGGAGTTGTGGCAGGAAGTGTCTCGTCTTTGGTTTATAGAGATCTGAATCAGTATTGCAATAAAGAAAAAAAACGTGAGGCTCAAATTGGCGTTTTATTGGATGTTGCCAATAATAAAAAAGCTGGATTAGAAAATACCCTAAAGCATACGAAATAATTTTGTCATGTCAGTTACTGTTTTGTCATTGCGAGCCCAATTTTTTTATTGGGCATGGCAATTAGTCTTAAATAGTCATGTTTTCAAGGAGAATGATTTGACTTCCCCACGTTTTTCATCAGAATTAAAAGAAATTTTTTGTGAAAAAGATATTTATTATCCTCAAAGTGTCGAAGAAGTGAAGCAAATAATTTTATTTGCAACGAAAAATTCGCATCTTGTTCGAACGGTAGGCTCTGGACATTCTCCTTCCGCTTCCATCTATGGTGAGGAAGAGAATGTAATTAAAATATGTTTAGACGGTGATCTTCGAAAAATTCATTCGTTCGAGGTTAATGAATCCAAAACGGAAGGCTTGGTAACGGTTGGAGCAGGGTGTTACTTAGGTATTAATCCAAAAGATCGGAGTTCCACTTTAGACAATTCCTTTAATAAACAGATTGATGATAGAGGATTTGCTTTACCCATTTTAGGCACCATCAGTCATCAAACCGTGGCGGGATGTATACAAACGTCAACCAGTGGTGGATCTAATCAACATGGTCTCGCCGATGTGATTCACGCATTTGAATGGGTAAATGGTTTAGGTGAAATATGTTACGCTGAAAAGGGCGAAGCTAATTTTAATGCGGTCGGTGTATCGATGGGTTTGCTCGGTGTCATTACGCATATTACCTTTAAACTTCCGCAAAAATTTTTCGTGCAAGGCGTGGAAGTGAATCACAACATGAATGATTCTTTTTTAGCGAAAGATAGCAAAGGCAATTTTAGTAAATTAAGCAAAACATTATTTGAGGAGCAAGAATATGCTCGTTTAAGTTGGTTTCCTCAAAAGTACGTCCAACGTGTCAATGAGTGGACGGGGCGTTCGACGTCACCTGACGCAAAAGAAATTCCTTATCATCATCCCTTGGAGCCATATACCTATAGCGTACTTGCAGCAGGTGCTTTAATTATCGGTAATCAATTGGCAACGATTGGGACTGAATTGGCGCAGCGCTTATTAGGGATTTTAATTAGACCTTTTGTCATGTTGGGAGATGGTCAAGAATATTGTGACGTATGGTATAAAACTCTTCCTAATGATGACCAAGCGCATTTCGATCATCTCATTTCTCTTTCATTCAGCGAGTTTTGGTTCCCACGCGAAAGAATAAATGATGTGATGCATACTATTGAAGAATTAGTTGCAGCGAATCCTGAAGCCGCTGGTAATTTTGTCGTCGAGATTTACAGCGCAAAAGCATCTCCGTTTCTTTTAAGTCCTGCCGAAGGGCGTGATGTGTTTAGGGTGGATTTATGCTGGTATAACCATAATAGATGTGGAGATGCGAATAGATACTTTGGATTTTTTTGGGAAAAATTATTAATGATTCCAGGTGCTCGATTACATTGGGGAAAGTATTTGCCAAATATCGGAGAAAAATATGGTGAATTTGAATTTAAACCTGAAATTTTACAAAATAATTATCCGAAACTTTCTGAGTGGCTGCAAATCAGAAAAAAAATGGATCCAAAAAATATATTTGTGACGGATTATTGGGATCGGTATTTAGGGATTACTCAATCTCTTGAAATGAAAAGTAGCTTAGCGGATGTGAGGGGGACGATGTTTACGAAAGATGAGGTTAATCTCGGAAAAATTTCCCCGTTTGACTTCGTCAGGCGACCTTCTTTGTAAAGGCATAGTTGCCTAATTAGAAGCTTTGTCATGCCAGCCGAGCGTAGCGAGAGGTGGCATCCAGTGGGCACATAGCGAAGCCTCTTGGATGCCAGCTTAAAGCATGCTGGCATGACATAGTTGATGACGGAGCTACTAACCTAACAATTTAAATTCTTTATCCGCTTTTTCCGCTACATTATGCTTACTACTCAATTTTGAATTCGAAAATAGCATATTTTTGTCATTTCTCGATGATTGTAAATATGGATTTTTTTGATTTGATAATACTATTTTACATAATTCCTCTAAAATAGGATTGGGATCAATTTTAAAATTAATATAGTCATCATCATGTAAAATATAATCTCCTAAGGGAATATGAGTACCCAGTTCGGCCAATAGATTTTTTAATTGGCTAGTAAATTGTTGAAAACTATGATTATCGCTCATTGAATTATATTCGAGATAATCATAACCAAAGTTTTTGCATAAACTAATTAACTCGATATCCAAATTGGCTTTTATACAAGCCTGAATGGTTTCTGGATTATATTCCTTCATAAAAAATAATCGAAAATCCTCGCGATGTAAATTTCCTTTTTCGTCATTAGCAAAACCTGCAAGAGATGCAAATGGATCTTTCAATTCTTTCACATCCATCAATGGATTCCATTGTTCTGTAGATGCTTCCTTATGTAATGTTAAATAAGTATGAATACTCACATTGTCCGAAATCTTATTTGTCTTATTATGCTTATCGGCAGCAATATGAATAATAGAAGTTCTTTTTTCCGCAAGCCATTTCGCTAACGATACTGAAGATTTTAAATCGATGAGCACCGATGCGATGTGCCCAGATATACCTGGGGAACACATAGATAAATTCTTACAAAGAATTGAATATTGTTTAGTTTTTTTGGATAATTCAACAAAATCATCATTTAAAATCTTGTAAATTTGTTCTAAGTTATTTTTATTGTTTTCAAAGTAATGATTTAATTGCATACCGGAATATTCTTCCGTAAAGAAATTTTGTTGAATGCTATGTAATCCATGTTTTTCGCTGGTCCCGCAGCATTTATTTATCACGCCCCAATTTTCAAAACTATTCAAAAGTTGAGTAAATTGTTTTTTAAATTCAGTATTTTTCCCCCCTTTTTTATAAGTAGAGACGGGTGAGGCTTTATAAATTTTCATCTCGCGAGTAGGTTTCATTAATGGTGGAATGGCGAATGCTTGTTTGGGAAGATTTTGAAATATCGTGACGAAATCATACCGTAAATCCGCACCAGCTTCTTTTAATACATCTTCAAATTTTTTATTTTTGGATAATAGAGCAGCGGTTAAAAGTGTATTGCCTTCCGCATCAACCATATTGATTATTTTTTTGAAATAATCTTCCCGTACGGAAGTTTTTAAGAGCATGAACGTTTCTTCATTAATGGTTTCTATAGAAGATTTGAGTAAGTTGAATAATGCTTTTTCTGGGCTCATTCCTTTTTCATCTGCCATAGAGAGATCAATCGATTGATCATCTAATAATATATCCGCTAATTCTTTAAATTTTTTATGATGAATCAATTGAATAAGATGTGTGTTTAATATTTTAGTTTCAACATCAGGTGATGTTTTTTGCTCAATTAAAATTTTTTGTACTTCCGTAGGATGAATGGTAATTAATTGCTTGTATTCGTCATATTTATTTTGGTTAATACAATTTATTAATTTATTTTTTAAAATATCATGCGCCGTCTCGCCAGTGCTGCTAATGAAATCCCAATCAACTTCTTTGAAAGTTAATATTTTTTTTAATTTGGTATAGTTATTGTCTTTTATCAATTCTAACATATGCCATGATAAACATTTTGAATAATTATATCCGCTTTTATTGGTAGAAAGTGGATCGGCTTTTAGTTCTAATAAATTGTCAGCAATATCTTCATTTCCATTTAAACCAGCCCAATGCAACAATGAATTTTGCAGCTCGTCTTTTTTATTAAGAAAATCTGCGAATCGATCACTTAAAGTATCTTGCCATTGTTGTAATTCAGTCAAATTATTATTCTTAACTGCTGTTATTAAACTTTTAAATATAATTTCGGGTGGATGTTTTTTTACGTTTTGTGCCATGAATTGAATATTGATATCGACTTCTTTTTTTTCTAAGATTGTTTTCATTGTTTTGAAATCTTTTTTTTGTGCTAATTCATAAATTGAAATACTTAAATTATCAATATAATTTAAATTTTGATAACCCCGCACTTCTGGATTTGCTTTTGCATTTAATAAAAATTCTGTGGTATCCATAAGACCTAAATAACCTGCCCAAAGAAGCATAAAATCATTTTTGTTATTTGCCATATTAATAAAATCTTGAAAACGATCATTTAAACAATCTTGCCATTGTTGTAACCGAGGTAAATTAACAATGGCATTAAAAATGCAATGAAAAATTACAGCTGATGGAGTTATATTATTTTTTTTAATATCTAAATTAATGTTCGGTAGTGCTAATATTTTTTTAATTTTTTCTATCTGATTTTCTTTAGCCAACGTAATAATGGCGATACTTAAATTATCGGTATATGTAAAATTATTAGAGTCAAGTTCGAGCGCATCGGCTTTGGCCTCGATAAGTGAGTTTACCATTTCTATATTGCCGAGCTTCGCTGCGATATGTAACAGTGAATCATCATTTATTTTTTTTTGAACGAAATCGTGGAAGCGATCACCTAAACAATCTTTCCATTTATTTAAGTCTGACACATCATTATTTTTTACAGCAATTAAAATATGATCGGATATAAAGTTTTCTGGCGTAATAACTTCTTTCATTAATAGAATTTTTTTTATATTTTCGAAATTTTTGGTTTTTGCGAGATTGTTTAATGAAAGGCTCAAATTTGCATAATAATTTTCATTTTCAAAATCTTTTATCAACGGATCTGCTTTTGCTTCAATCAGTTTTTCGCAAAGATCGATATCTCCTTGTCTCGCTAAACAATTTAAGAGTGTCTCATTGTTCTCACTCTTCGTATTAATAAAAAGATTAAATCTATCTTTCAGTAATTCACGCCATTGATGAAAATCAGATAATTTATTATTTTGTATTGAATCTAGCATCATATTAAAAATGATTGAAAATGCATTATTATTTTTTTCAGTTTTAATATGTAAATTAACCTTATCGATAGCAAGAATTTTGGAAATGGTTTCTTTTTTTAAATATTTAATATGAATACAAAGAAAGAGGCTTAAGTTATCGTAATAATCGTGATTTCTATGACCTTTCGCATGAGGATCAGCTTTGGATTCCAATAGACTTTCAGCAATCTCTAGATTTCCCGTAAATCCTGCCCAATGTAATAATGAATCATTTCTTTTATCCGTTCTTTTATTCGTTTTTTCTAGCACGGTATTAAAATGTTTGCCTAAACAATCTTTCCATTTTTTAAATTTATCTGGTTCATTAAATAGGATGGTTTTCAATAATTTATCAAAAAAAATCGTTGCTAAATCATCTTTATCAGCTTCATATTTTTGAAAATCAACTTCATGATTGCTAATCATTTTTTTTATTTTTGGGTAATCATCGTTATCGATAAGATTGATAAGTTGAGTTTTACGTTTCTTTTGCACGTACTTGCGGATAAACATAGGATTCGCCTTTTTATTATTATTTTTAAGACTTTATTTTTCTTATAAAAAACAAATTTTAACATCAATACTGATGGTAAAACAATGCAAGTGAATAATTTACTACGACAGTGGATTTTTTTGTATTGAATAAAGCTGTGACTGCAAGGTTTTTTCAAATTCTCGAGGATTATGGATATCTCGAAAAGGATCGCTTGCCCCGCCGAACGAATTAATAAAAACGGTGCCATAATTCAACCATTGACCAATTAAGCTTTGATTCACGGTTACATTCGCAAGCGCTGATAATCGGGTGTCATTCGTATGACGAACAAAAAATCCTTCACGCATCATCACTCGAATGTTAGTGACGGCAAATTCAGAAAAATAGTACATTAACAGTTGATTAATCCAATAAAATCCAGCGGCAATCGCAGCAAGGATCGCTGCTTTCTGAACGAATGGATTTGCATTCAAGAGAAAAAATATGGCAAGTATTGAAAAGAAGACCGGAGCCGTAAAAATGATCAAGCTCTTTTTAGTCTGAAAAAGGATTTTTTCATTAGGGACTAAATTTTTTTGAATATAGCTCATTTTAGCATTCACCTCGTCATCAAAACCTGCCATGCCTACCATATTTTAATCAATCATATTAAAGAAGGCAATTGCTTTGCATAAGTCGCTCGTTCTTTCACCGCATTATTCGTCAAGACAAAACCCGCTAAGTTTTTGTCTTGATTATAAAATAATGCGTAAGTGTCGTTTTCTTTCGTCTCAATCATCCACTCCCCAGGCATACCTTTGGGGGGAGGGCAGACGGCAATAGGATGCGCCGGGGTCTTTACGACGACAGGCATGGCGGGGTATAGCACAGGTGTGGGGTTGCCGTTTAGTGTTTGTGCCAATGCTTTCGCACAATTTAAAATAGGGGCAATATAAGGTAATACATGTCCTTCGACTTCAGCGCAATCACCGAGCGCATAGATATTTTTGACACTCGTCTCAAGGTAGCGATTGACTAAAATGCCACGACTAGTTTTAATTTCTGACTTTTCAGCAAGTTCAATATGTGGCTTTAAACCAATGGCAGATAGTACAAAGTCCACTTCTAATTCATTACCGTTGGTTAATTCGAGATTATAGCCGTTTATCATTTTTTCAACACGGGTGGCCGTGCAACCCAAATGAAAAGTCACATTATTTTCTTCCAACGCCGTTTGTAAAATTTTGCCAATATTTTCTGGTATTAATAAATCTAAAGGCGCTTTGGCAGGAGCAATAACATGTACTTTATATCCAGCATTACTTAAATCATTGGCAAATTCACATCCAATTAATCCAGCGCCTAAGATGGCAATCGTTTTTTTATTTCTAATAAGTTCTTGAAAAGTTGCATAATGATAGATATGATTCACCGAAAGCACTTCTTTGGCACCACTTCCTTTTAACTGCGGTTTAATCACTTCTGCCCCACACGCTAATACCAACGATTGATAATGCAAAGGTTCATCACGGATTAAAACGGCATTATTTGGAATATCCAGAGCGGTGATAGGGCATTTGGTAATGATAGTCGCATTTAATTGAATTGCCATCGCTTCCGCGGATGCGGAGATGAGCGAGGTCGAAGTTTTGCCTTGGGTTAAAGCGGTCGAAAGTTGCGGTTTTGGGTAACTTTCGCCTTCATCCGCCGTAATTATGGTCAGAGGAGTTTTTTGATTTAGCCTCCGAAATTCACGAGCGAGTTGATAGCCGGCAAGTCCAGTTCCAATAATGACGATTGGGAGTTGCATGTTTTTTCCCTTATAATGAGTGCTTAAGACGCGAAAAGAATGTAATTATTATATTAAAACTACTGACGCACGTATACGTATATGATTTCTCAAAAAAAATGGTACAAAAATCTCGATTCTTCGGTCCCACCGAATTTATCGGCATGGCTTCTCCATGAAGGGTCATTCATGGAACGTTTAAAAAATCATGGCATTTTCGGTGCAAAAATTACGATTATTAATGAATCGTGGCAATTGCCATTTGATGATGAAAAAGAAATATTACCTATTGAAAGTGAAGCGTTAGTGCGAGAAGTGTGGATTACGAGTGAAAATAAATGCTGGATGTTGGCAAGATCTGTGATTCCATCTGGTTTTTTAAAAGGGAAATTTAAAGCATTACAAGATCTCAATACCCGTCCTATTGGCACTATTTTATTCCAAGATAAAAATATTGTACGAAGTGAGTTTGAATTTCGATTGATTGATCATACATTTGATTTATATCATCAACTCAAAAATAATATGCAAAATACCAAAATGTATGCGAGACGATCTTTATTTAGTATTGAAAAAGATGCATTGTTGTTAACAGAAGTATTTATGCCGGACATGATGACCTTATGAATATAGATACGATAAAACAATATTTCATTTTAATGCGATTACATCGACCCGTTGGAATTTTTTTATTATTATGGCCAACACTATGGGGATTATGGTTGGCAAGTGATGGCATACCAGAATTATCGTTTCTCATGATTTTTATCGCAGGCGTGATTGTGATGCGCTCTGCGGGATGTGTTATTAATGATATTTGGGATCGTCATAAAGATGGATTTGTGGAGCGAACACGAGATCGGCCCATTGCTTCAGAAAAAATTTCTGTGCAATCCGCTATTTTTTTATTTTTGATATTGATGGTATTAGCATTTTTGCTGGTTTTGCAATGTAATAAATTGACAGTGTTACTTGCTTTTTGTGGCGCTCTCTTTGCTGTGGTATATCCTTTGTTGAAGCGCGTGACGCATTTACCGCAATTAGGATTGGGTATTGCATTTACATGGGGAATTCCCATGGCTTTTGCGGCTGTCACCAATTCTGTTCCGGGGAAAGCATGGATTTTATTTTTTGGAAGTGCGATTTGGCCAATCATTTATGACACTCAATATGCGATGACAGATCGAGATGATGATATAAAAATTGGTATAAAATCGACGGCTATTTTGTTTGGAAAATATGACAAATGGATCATAGGGATTTTACAAGCGATCTTTCTTTTTTTATTGGTGTGTACGGGTAAGATTTTTCAATTGGGCGATGCATATTTTTATGGTGTAATAGTGGTTCTGCTATTATTTTTATACCAACTTTATTTACTGAAAGATCGAAACCCGCTTAAATGTTTTCAAGCTTTTTTAAATAATCAATGGGTAGGTTTTATTATTTTTATTGGGATTTTATGGGGACAAACGGTGTGAAAATTGTTGCTGATGAAAATATTCCGTGGGTATCGCATTATTTTGGTGATGCAATTTTAAAACCAGGCCGACAAATTACAAGTCAAGATCTTGTCGATGCTGAAATGCTTTTGGTGCGCTCGATTACCAATGTCGATCGAAGTCTACTGCAAAATACTCAAATAAAATTTGTCGGAAGCACGACAACCGGCGCTGATCATATCGATACGGCATGGTTGGATGAAAATAATATTACTTATCGAGTCGCGAAAGGCTGTAATGCCGATGCGGTTCTAGAATATGTCATTGCGATTCTTGCAAGCTTACAAAAAAGAAATTTTTTGCCGACCAAAAAATTACGCGCGGCCGTCATTGGTGTAGGTACCATTGGCAGTAAAGTGGTTGAAAAATTAGAATGGTTAGGAATGGAGGTTATTTGTTGTGATCCCATTCGTGCCATCAATGAACCTGATTTTCAATCAATAGCATTAGACAAAATTTCTGACGTAGATTTTATTACCTTGCATACGCCTTTAACGAACGATGGTGAGTATCCCACCTTTCATATGATCAATAAAGATTTTTTAACAAGACAAAAAAATAATTGTATTTTATTAAACACCAGTCGTGGCGGCGTGATTAATTCTAATGATTTAAAATTGTATGGCGGACATCTCATGTGGTGCCTGGATGTTTTCGAGGGGGAACCTTTTATCGATTTTGAAATGTTAGATGAAGCATTGATTGCAACGCCACATATCGCTGGATATTCAGAACAAGCAAAATATCGCGGTATTGAAATGATTTACCAGGCCGCCCACGAATTGAATATTATTCCTACTGCTTTGCCGCAAATTCATAAAAGAATATCCTGCGATGTAAATTCAATAGCAAAAAATTGGCGTGATGTTGTCCTTCAGATTTTTGATCCTTATGAATTAAGCAGTCAAATGAAGGTGCGGATGATAGAAGATCCGGATCATGCATTTGATGACATGCGAAAAAATTTTAAAACGCGTAATGAGTTTAGGTTTATAGATTTAGTAAATATGAAAGTGGATGAACAGAATAAAAAAGTTTTAGAGCAGTTGGGGTTTGGTTTATAGCTCGTCGTGCGTTGCCGTCGTCCCGCGATTTATTCGCGGGATCCAGAATGGCTTAGTCGCTGTCGCTAGATCCCGCGGACGAGCCGCGGGACGACGGTAGTGAAGTTTAGTAGACTGGGAGCTGCACTTTCCCGGTAATGACAGCATGGACTTTTTTCGCCTACCCCGGAGTGACAGATTTGTTGATGCCTTTTTTAGACGTTTCTAAAACCTCACTCATTTCCTTTAAAATAATCGCAGACTTTTGCGGTAAATTTACTTTATCCTCTGGTATCGTTAATTTTTCGGTTTCTTCATAATTTTTTGTGAGGGTTTGGAAAAAATTGAGTTCTTTTGTTTTTAAAGCCAGCTTGTTTGCTAATCTTGGATTGAATTCTTCAAGTTTTAGAATGGTATTATTTTTTTGTTCATCTTCAGATTTTTGTGACAGTGCATCCTTTTCTTTCGAAAGATGTGCAATATGCGCTTTAAGTTTGGGATTGATAACCTCATTTTTATCATCCGCTTTAAAAAACATGTACGGATTTTGTTTATAATATTCCACGGTACTGTCGTAACGTTCTTCCAGATATTTTTGTTGTTTTTCGAGATAGAGCATTCGACTATGTAATGTTTGCATGAGTTCATGATGAATAGTTAATCCACTATAATTTCCTGCATATTCAAAATGACTGACGATGAACGTGTACAATCCTCTTTTTGCTTTTAATGTGTTTTCTAAATATTTTTGATATGTTTCAAGACGTTCGTGATTCATGCAAAGATCATCTTTGTAGGTTTCAATGTATTCTTCTAGATTTTCAATGATTTCAGGAGGAATATTGAATAAAGAAAATGGTCTGTAATGCATGAATTCACGTAATTTTGCCAATTGCTCATCTATGACAATTAAATTATTTTCATTAGATTCGAGTCTTGCGAGATAATACACATACTTTTGTCTGGCATAATCGACAGGAATTCGGAGTTCATAGGTAATTTGGTTGTAACGTTCAACTAATAATTCAACATGATTTAATAGATATCCATCTTTGAGATGTAGCTCACTTTCCAAATTGTCAGCGATACATGCTAATTTTTCTAAAAGAAAATTTAATTTTTTTAATTGATTTTTTATTCCTTCCGTAAAAGGATTGGATTGTTCCGCAATGATGGCTTGATAATCAAATTGAAAAAGTGAATTGTAAGCGCGTCGCAAGTCTTTCACAAAGGTTGTCATCCAGCCGACACTTTGAAAAAAACCAGATTGTTGATATTCTTCATGATCATTTAATACTTTTTTAATACCAATGACACCATTTAATAATAGCTTAAGATTTTTAATCGTATCGGAATCTTTCGTATTTATTTCATAATAATTTAATATGTTTTCTAGCGAATCTTGCGATTCTATTTTAATTTCGCGTGGAAAATAGTCTTCAGGATAAATACATTTCACCCATCCGTCATTTTTCTTAACCAGAAATGTGACAAAATCATCTTCTTTTTTATCCTTTTTTTCAGACTCGATATCTTTCACGATCATTTGCTTTCTTCGAATATAATTTTCTTTATATTTTTCGAGTGCAATCAATTGTTCAATGCAAATATTTTCTAACTTTTCCAAATTTTCATGCGTAATATATTGCGATAATTTATTGAGTTTTTGAATGAGTTCCGGCAAAACGACGCTAATGATAAACTTTTTCGCCTGCGAGATATAAAGCGTCAAAATATTGTTGGTAGAACTAAATATTTTATAATTTTGGCGAAAATCATAGATATCTTGAATCATTTCCAGTTTGTTAAAAAATGCAATAATAGGTTCACCGTGAGAACACAATTGTTTTTGCGCTGCATTTTCAATCGCATGCAACATGTTTAAGCAAGCTTTTAAATCTCGTATCACCGGAAGATCATGTTCGACAATTAAATATTTTTTTTGCGCGTCACGAAATGAATTTTTAAATTCATGATGAAGTTCCGGTGTTACCATTTCTTCTAAGTGTTTGAGAAGTATTTCATTTAAGATGATGGTAACATGGTAAATAAATTCAGCAGTATTTTGGGAATTATCTGAAAGTTTTTGCAGAAATTTAATAATTTCTAAGATTTGTTCTGGCGTCATCCGTAACTCCAACATTTTATTTTGTGAGGTCCGTTAAGTAAAAACAGACCTTTTAATATACACCACCTGGATTATTTATTGAATCATCATGAGCCGCGGTCGTGTTATCTTGTGTCAGCGTACTTTGATCTTCCTCTGGTACAAATGGTGACATGAAATATTCGAATTTGGCAAGCGGGTCATGCGCGTTGGTTCTTTTGCCGGTTTGTGGGTCAATGCGAACGCTTACAATGCCAGGCGGTTGTAGAATAGGTTGTTCGGGATGATTTTTTAATGCAGTTTGCATGAAGTCGATCCACATTGGCAAAGCCGCTTGTGCACCATATTCATGTAAAGAACGTTGTTCATGATCAAAGCCAAGCCAAGTGATGGTGACAATTTCGCGATTATATCCGGCGAACCATGCATCCACTTCATTTTGTGTTGTGCCCGTTTTCCCGGCTAAATCTTTTCGGTTAAGTACTCGAGCTTGCTTTGCCGAACCATTTTGAATCACATCTTGTAAAGCTGAGGTAATTAAAAATGCATTCTGTGGGCTAATCACGCGAGGCGCATGCGTTGGGTCGGGTTTTGCTTTTTCTTCAGGCTGCGGACAGTCCATACAGGCTGAAAGTGGTTTTGCTTGATAAATGATTTGTTCGCCTTGCTGAATAGAATCAATCGCGTAGGGCACGACTTTAAAGCCACCATTTGCAAAAATAGCGTAAGCGGATGCCATTTGTAATGGTGTCACCATCGCTGTGCCTAAGGCTAACGTTAAATTGGGTGGTAATTGGCCTTTTGTGAATCCAAATTTTTGTGAATATTTAACCGCATAGGAAATGCCGGTTAAATCAAGTAAACGAATGGACACAAGATTACGTGAAAGAATAAGTCCTTCGCGTAAGCGTGTGGGACCATAAAAACGTCTCGAACTATTTTGTGGACGCCATAAGCTATTGTCATTAGGATTTTCCACCACGACGGGCGCATCGTTAATAATAGTCGCGAGTGTGTAACCTTTTTCTAAAGCGGCGGAATAAATAAAAGGTTTGAAGCTTGAGCCCGCTTGTCGATTCGCATTCGTAATGCGATTAAATTTGCTAGTTTGATAATCAAATCCGCCGACCATCGCAAGAATTTGGCCGTTGACGGGATTTAAAGCCACAATGCCGGCTTCGGCTTTCGGAACCTGAGTCAAACGGTACCCTTGTGGTCCGGGTGTGATTCGAACGAGATCGCCCAATTTAGCGATTTCCCCTGCGGTTTTTGGGAATCGATCAAGAAGATCTTCATTAATTTGTTTGCGGGCCCAGCTCAATCCCTGCCAAGGAATCGTTAAAAGAGACCCATTGGCGCGTAAAACTGTCATGGTGTTCGTAGTGATATCAATCACCACCGCAGGCTCTAGTCCATTTACGATTGGGATATTGTCGAGTTTCTTTTCCCATTCTTCCATTTGTTTTAAGTCAGGAACCCCTAAATTTCCTTCTGACCCGCGATAACCATGCCGTTGATCATAAGTGATTAAGCCATCACGAACGACTTGATTGGCCAATACTTGTAAGTGACTGTCGACTGTCGTGTAAACTTTAAAACCATCGGTATAGACTTCGTCTCCGTACATTTGTTGTAACTGTTGTCGTACGAGTTCGCCCACGTAAGGTGCTTTAATTTCTGTTTGTAATTCATGATAATGCGCATTGAGTGGCGCGGCTAAGGCTTTATCATAAGATTTTTTATCAATGTAACCGACCTCGAGCATGCGTTGTAATACATGGTCTCTACGCTTTTTGGCGGCGATGGGATTCGTTAAAGGGTTTAAGGCAGAAGGTGCTTTGGGTAATCCTGCCAACATCGCAAATTGATCAAGTGATAATTGATTTAAAGATTTGCCATAATAAACTTCAGCCGCGGCTTCGACGCCATAGGCGCGCGAACCGAAAAAGATTTTATTAAGGTAAAGTTCGAGGATTTTTTGTTTGCTGAGGGTATGATCGATTTTAAGCGCAAGCAAGATTTCTCGTAATTTACGTCCAAAGGTTTTATGACGCGTTAAATAAAAAGTGCGGGCGACTTGCATAGTGATGGTGCTGCCGCCTTGTTCTTTGCGGCCGGTGGCAATCAATTTAATGCTAGCACGCATTAAACCTGGGATATCAATGCCAGGATGTTGAAAATATCGTTGATCTTCAGTCGCAAGTAGCGCATTAATGAGTTGTTTTGGAATTTGATCATAAGGGACTGGGATACGACGAATTTCACCATATTCGGCAATCAATTTGCCATCATGCGTAAAAACTTGTAGTGGGACTTGTAAATGAACGGTATTTAATTCTTTGATATCGGGTAGTTGAAATTCCATGTAATATATGATGCCTGCGGCGGCTAAGCCCACTACCACCACACCCAGAATAAATAATTTTTTTATAAAGCGTAAGAAAGATCTCATATCATCAAACATTCAATCATGAAAGTTGCATTTTACACTAAAAGTAGCGAAAATATTACACTTCCCATCGTTTATTTTGTGTTTTTTTTGTAAATCCGACTTCAAATCTTCCCAAATCGTTCAAAAGACTTACAGCCTTTGGCAATTTTTCATTTTTAGGAGATATTTATTGCAAAATTTTATTCAAAAAATATCGCGATTAGCGATAAAAAATACCAAGATTTTTTGTTGGTGGATGGCGATCTTGGCATTTTTTATGTGGGTGATTCCGCACTTTTATTTTTTACATCGTATTCAGCAATTAAAGAATGAGGTGGTGGTGTTAAAAAATAAAATCGAAAAAAATCCAAAACCAAAAGACCCGAATGTTTTTACCAAAACGCTTGACGATGCCGCGCTTAAACAAAAATGGTTATCCAATTTATTTTCTTCGATGGCTAACAGTCAAATTCAATGGAAGCGCGTGATTGATCAAAAAGACAAACTCATTTTAGTAGGAGAGTCTCCAGAATTTTTGCAACTTGAACACTTTTTATTTGACACTAAAAAATCCCATCTTCGCTTTATCATTCAAAAAATCGAGATGATGAGTACGTTACATTTTGAATTAATCATGGATAAAAAAAATGGATGATATGCGCATTCGAATTATTATTTTATTTTTGGTAAGCGTAAGCAGTATATGGTATCTCGATTTTCCTTACAAAATATCGGAAATTAAGGATCTTAAAGCAAAATTATTGACATTAGATAAACAAAGCAACGTCACTCTGGCGCGTCCATCCACAATGTTTCTTATCAAAGATGAACGAGGGGCCGTTGAAATGTTGCAGGATTTTATAAGCTATTGTAACCATCAAGGAATTTTGATTAAAAAAATAAGTAATGTTCAACATGTCAGGAAAAATGGCTTTCAGGAAACACGTTTTTCTTTGCAAATTATCGGTGATTTTATCCCACTCATGACAACTTTTGAGAAGTTTGATTCGCCAATATTGTTACAACATTTTACGATGGACATTGAAGATAATATGGCGTTGATGAAAACAAATATCAGCATTTTTCATGTGAAAAGTAAATTAACGCGTCGTATTGTAAGCTTCGGTACGTTAACAGCGAATGGAGCGAATTTCAGCATTCATATTTTATCAAATGGCAAAATATTATGGAGAAAAATATGAAAAAATGGTGGATCTTATTTCTTATTTTTTACGTGACGTATGCGCACGCCTCCATTATTTCGATTGATACGGAAAATATTTCTTTAAAAAATGCGATTCATATTCTTGCCAAATGGACAAAACAAAATGTCATCGTGAGTAGTTCTGTTTATGGAACGGTTTCACTTCATCTCAATAATGTGGATGCAGAAAAGGCATTAACCGCTTTATTGCATTCTCATGAACTCACCGAATGGAAAATAGATGATGTCTGGTTTGTGGGAAAATACGCTGAATTTTTAAAATATAAAGAAGATAATGCAAAATTAAAAATTTCTTTAGATGAAACGGAAATTTTAAAAACACGTATTTGGCATTTGCATTACGCCAAAGCAGATACGATGCTGGCTTTAATTCAGGATTCAAAAAATTCATTGTTATCCAAGCGCGGCATGATACGTTCCGATTTGCGCACCAATATTTTGTATGTCCGAGATACTGAGGATCGGATGATGGATGTCGCGCGTTTTATTGCAAATCTTGACGTGCCAGTTCAGCAAGTGTTAATTGAGGTTTATCTTGCGAGTGTGGATTGTGACTATGAAAGAGAATTAGGCATTCAATTCTCATTTCAAAATGGTTTCTCCATCGCGAAATTGCAAAGTGAGGCATTAAATATTCAATTGGGTGCGCTTGAAAAAGAAGGACATGGTGAAATACTTTCGAATCCAAGTCTTTTAACTGCTAATCGGGAAGCCGCTTCGATTGAGTCGGGTGAAGAAATTCCTTATCAAGAAGTCAGTCGATCGGGTGCAAGCGGTGTTGTTTTTAAAAAAGCGGTATTGAGCTTAAAAGTGACGCCAGAGGTGATGCCGAACGAACAAGTATTATTACAAATAGAAGTCAATCAGGACAAGCCCAACAAACGTGTCGTTTTGGGGGTTCCTTCCATTACCACACGCCAAATGCACACTAATATTAGGATAAAAAGTGGGCAAACTATTGTTTTAGGAGGTATTTATGAGTCAAGCCATCAACAAGATCAGCAAGGAATCCCATTTTTAGGTAAAATTCCTCTTGTAGGTTGGCTGTTCCATCAGCAAAATGTGTTAAATACAAAACGAGAATTGCTGATTTTTGTGACCCCTAAAATTATTATCGAATCTTAAGGCATGAAATGAAAAAAGTTCACTCGCAAAATATTTTTTTGATTGGTCCCATGGGCGCTGGGAAGAGTAGTGTCGGAAAATTCCTTGCCAATAAACTCGATATGCATTTTTATGATTCAGACGAAGAAATTGAAAAAAGAACGGGAGTAGATATTGGTTGGATTTTCGATATTGAAGGTGAGACAGGTTTTCGAAAACGTGAAAATATAGTCATCACAGAACTTGCCAATCTTCCAAACATTGTATTGGCGACCGGTGGCGGCTCAGTTGTCATGTCAGAAACGCAAGAAGTATTAAAAAAACACGGTTTTGTTATTTATTTAGAAGTTTCATTAAGTTATCAACATACTCGCACGATGAATGAAACAAGACGCCCCTTGTTACGTGTTGAAAATCGCGAAGAGGTCATTGAAAAACTCCACGCTGAACAGGTTCCCATCTACGAATCACTCGCAGATTATCGCGTTTTAACAGATAATCGTAGCGTCCAAGCCGTTGCAGAAGATATCATGCATTTTTTAAAATTTTCGAAATAGTCATTTGAGGAGTGTTTTTATGTTAGGTCCTATATTTTCCCAGGCATTAGCACGTCTAGATAAAGCGGCTAAATATGCCAACATCGATGCTGAAGCCCTGCAAAAATTAAAACATCCTAAAGCTTGTCTTGAAGTTTCTATTCCAGTTCGTATGGATGATGGTAGTTTGAAAATATTTACGGGTTATCGCGTGCATCATAACGATCGTCGTGGTCCCGCAAAAGGTGGCATTCGTTTTCACCCAGGCGTGACTTTGGACGAAGTGAAAAGTTTAGCTTTTTGGATGTCGATCAAATGTGCAGTTGTTGGAATTCCTTTTGGGGGTGGTAAAGGCGGTGTGATTGTTGATCCGAAAGCGCTTTCGCGAATGGAATTGGAACGCTTAAGCCGTGGCTATATCGAACAAATCGCGAGCTTCATCGGCCCTGATACCGATATTCCAGCGCCTGACGTTTATACCAATGCCATGATTATGGGTTGGATGATGGATGAGTATTCGACAATCGTAAGACGTCTTTCTCCGGCAGTTATTACCGGGAAACCTATTCCATTAGGTGGAAGCTTGGGGCGTGATGATGCAACCGCGCGCGGCGGATTTTATTGTTTGAAAGAATTAGAAAAAAAACGCCAATGGAATCCACGAGACATTCGTGTCGCCATCCAAGGTTTCGGTAACGCGGGTCAACATATTGCAAGCTTATTGCATGCAGAAGGTTATAAAATTGTTGCCATCAGCGATTCGAAAGGTGGTATTTATCGAAAAGAAGGTCTCGATGCGCCGAGTATTATTCACATCAAAAATAGCGCGAAGGAATTGCAAGCCGTTTATTGCGAAAATTCCGTTTGTCAGGTAGTCGATGCTGAAAGAATTACGAATGAAGAATTGCTGGAATTGGATGTTGATATTTTAATTCCTGCCGCTTTAGAAAATGTGATTACGGAAAAAAATGCATCAAACATCAAAGCGTCAGTCATTCTTGAATTAGCGAATGGGCCTGTGGCCAATGAAGCAGATTCAATTCTTGAAGAAAAAAATATTTTAGTAATTCCCGATATTTTAGCAAATGCTGGTGGTGTGACGGTCAGTTATTTTGAATGGGTGCAGAATAGAGCGGGATATTATTGGGATTTAAAAACGGTTCATACTAAATTACACGAGATTATGGTACGTGAATTTAATTATGTGTATGGGTTAATGGAAAAGCATAAAGTGGATATGCGTACAGCGGCTTATGTGCATGCATTAAATCGTCAAGCAGAAGCCGTTACTGCTTTAGGCACGCATGAGTATTTTGCGAATCATGTGAAATAATTGAATAAACTTGTCATGCCAGCTTAAAGCATGCTGGCATGACACATGGTTTCTTGACCACCCTCATCAAACATGTAAAGCTTAAATTTTATAATAAAAGGATTTTGTTATGTTCTTTAGATGTGCTCACTCCCCAGAAGAAAAAGCATGGGATATAGAATGGCAAGCCGCTTCCCTCCAAGCAAAAATTTATTGGCACACATTATTTTGGCAAGAAGAAAGTCGTCATTTTCACAAAATTTTTGAGACACAAATCGAAGAAATTTTTGAAAGAATATCATCAAATCGAGATTTTATTCGATTATTTGATGACGATGATTTAGGTGATACCATTTTTATGATACTGGATGATTATAAAAATGCACTGTTAGACGAATTATGGAGTCGCCATACATCTGATAATGTCAGACATGTCATGAATGCGGCGAGAGCATTAGAAAGAGCAAGTCGCGCGGCAACATTTCAAGATGCTGCACAGTTTACGGCATTCAATGATGCACGCGAACAATTTAAAAATAAAATTGCGCATTCCACTTTTGGTCCCACAACCAAAATGGTGGGGGGTGTTTTGCTTTCTTATTATGTAAGTGCTGCTGCATTCTTTAGCGTCGTTATATTATGTTCTCTTTGTCCACCTGTTCTGGGATTAGTCGCAACAATTGCTTGTGTATTGCCATTTTTATTAGGTACTAAGTTTAGTATAGCGCGTTATAAAGCAAACGTAGATTCCGAAGATGCGGGGGAGATTGTTGCGACGAAATTGGATTCGTTGAAGTTAGGGTAAAAATCAACTTTACAATATGACCATAAATGACTATAATATGATTATATATAGTCATTTAGGGGAATATCATGAAATCTGTGAATATTGCTAAATTTAAAGCAGAGTTAGGTAAATATCTTGGATATATTCGTCGCGGAGAAGAGATTATTGTATTGGATCGAACTCAACCGCTTGCGCGGGTCATGCCTTTTAAAGCTGTTTCTTCCAAGTTAGTGATGGAGGCACCCTTGGATAAAGATAAGCATCTTTGGAGTTTGCATTTTAAGCCGATATCAAATAAAGACGTAGACAGTTTAAAGTTTCTTATTGAAGAACGAGGTGAGCGATGAAAGCCTATGTTGACTCTTCTGTTATTCTTAGAATTATTTTTGCAGAAAAAGATGTTTTAAAAATACCAAAAAATATTTTGGTATTTGCTGCAAATGAAATATTAAAAATTGAATGCTTTCGTACGATTGACAGAATGAGACATACGCTCAATATTGCAGACGATGAAATTGCTGAGAGACATGCGGCATTTCACAAAACACTACGTACGCTACATTTATTTAAATTTACGGATGCAATTGTTCAGCGTGCTTGTGAATCATTTCCCATTACTTTGAAGTCATTAGATGCTATTCATCTTTCAACTGCAACTCTTTGGAAGCAAGAAGAAAATACAGATATTTTATTTTTAACGCATGATATACAGCTTTCAAAAGCTGCGCGTGCCTTGGGTTTTGAAGTGTTGGGTGTTTAAGTTCCAAAAAGAATTGAAATTGGCGAGAAAGCGCTTGTTGGAGGTAAAAAACATGACATATAAACCTGTATTTTCCCATAACGATATTCGTCGTGAAGTATTAGATGATCCTGAGGCAAAAGCTATATACGATGCCACTAAGATGCAGATTGAGATCGCAATAAAATTAAAACAGGATGGAATCGAAAAACTCATTGGCATGAAAAAACAAGATGCCAGCTGAAAGCGTGCTGGCATGACAAGGTAACCCTCGCCCCCAACACCTTAGGGGCGAGTTTAAGACAATTATTGCTGTGGATTGGTACCAGCGTCTGGAGTATTAGTGCTGTCTGGAGATTGAGCTGCGCTTGGTGGTGTTGTTGCATCTGGTGATGGCGCTGCAGCTGGTGGGGTGCCTGCATCAGGAGAATCTGTTGCTGCTGGAGGCGTTGAAGCGTCTGGGGTTGTCGTTGTGTCATCAGCTGGAGCACTGGTGCTTGCTGAATTGTCAGTGGTACCAGTATCTGTGGTGTTGGTGTTGTCGGTTGAAGAATCTGGCATAGCAGGTGCAGGAGCTGCCGGTTCAGTCGTTGTGGTTTGCGCAGCTGTTGCATCCGCGGCTTCCGTAGAAGTATTTTCGGAACGTTGTTGACAAGCTGTGATACCTGCAATACAAAGACCAGCGATAGCTGCATATAAAATATGTTTACGCATGTGCGATTTCCCTTTATTTAAGACCAAGTTAATAACTAAGATATAAAAACAAGATGCAACATATTAACCTAATTCATTCCGTCTGCAAAGATGGGAAAAGTACTGAACTTGCTTATTCATTACTTTTTTGCGAGCATGCGAGTTTGAAAGAGAAAATACTATGAAAATTTTAAAAAACGACCGATTATTACGCGCGATTTATAATAAACCGCATGATCGAACACCGATTTGGATTATGCGCCAGGCCGGGCGATATTTACCAGAGTATCGTCGCATTCGTGAAAAAGCCGGAAGTTTTTTAACACTCTGCAAAACCCCAGAATTGGCTTGTGAGGTGACTTTGCAGCCATTGACTCGTTTTCCGTTAGATGCGGCAATCCTATTTTCAGATATTTTAACGATCCCAGATGCCATGGGTTTGGGATTATATTTTAAGGAAGGGGAAGGTCCTGCATTTTTAAAACCTATTCAACATGAAAAAGATGTCGAAAACCTCAATATCCCAAATCCAGAAGATCAATTAAGCTACGTATTGGATGCGATTCGCCTCATTCAGCATGAACTTAACGGCCGAGTGCCTTTGATTGGTTTTTCCGGAAGTCCTTGGACGGTCGCAACCTATGTGGTCGAAGGAAAGGCGGACAAATCTTTCCCAAAAATTCGCGCATTATTACAAGAAAATCCTGAAATGCTACATCGACTATTGCAAAAATTAACCGATGCCACCATTTTGCATTTGAATGCACAAATTCGTGCGGGGGTGCAAGTTGTTATGTTATTCGACACATGGGGTGGAATGTTGCAAGGGGAAGGTCAGTATGAAACTTTTTCTCTGCATTACGCAAAAACCATTTTTCAATCCCTCATTCGTGAATGGGAGGGTCAACCCATACCGGTTATTTTGTTCACCAAAGCGGGTGGTCAGTGGCTTCCCTTAATGGCTGAATCTGGATGCGATGTGCTCGGTCTTGATTGGTCTACTAATTTACAAGAAGCGCGGAAAACGTTAAAAGATCGCGTCGCTTTACAAGGTAACATGAATCCGAGTATTTTATATGAATCAGAGGCAGTTATTCGGGAAACGGTTGCCGAGATTCTCGCAAATTATGGTGAAGGTAATCGACATATCTTTAATTTAGGACATGGGATCCCACAGGATGCGTCACCAGATCATGTGGCGGTGTTGGTGGATGCGGTACACACATTAAGTGTTCCTTATCATGCAAATGCAAACAAATAACTTTAAACCTGCTTGGTGGTTGCGCGATGCACACCTTCAGACATTATGGCCTGCTTTACTGCGTCGTCCTATCAAAAATCTTGAGTTAAAACGCGAGCGCATTGAACTGCCGGATGGAGATTTTATTGATCTTGATTGGACGGAAGGGTCAGGTCCGATCGTTATTCTGTTACATGGACTTGAGGGATCTATAGATTCTTCCTATGCAAAAGGCATGTTGCGCGCGTTACAAAATAATCATTGCCGAGGTGTTTTCTTAAATTTTCGAGGATGTAGTGGGGAGGCAAATCGATTATCTCGGGCTTACCATTCCGGCGAAACCAATGATTTAAATACCATTGTACACTTGCTCAAGGCACGTGAACCCACTACACCGCTTGCAGCCGTCGGATTTTCTTTAGGCGGAAACGTATTACTCAAATGGTTGGGTGAAACAAAAAAAGAAAATCCCTTAAAAGCTGCCGTTGCGATTTCTGTCCCTTTTGAATTACATAAAGCGATTTTACGCGTCAATCGAGGATTTTCCCGAATTTATCAATGGCATTTATTAAAATGTTTACAAAAAAAAATGAAGTTAAAATCAGTATCCACAGAACAATTTGGTTCCTTGCGTGATTTTGATGACCATATTACGGCGCCTTTGCATGGCTTTAAAGATTCGAATGATTATTATATTCGCTGCAGCAGTCGGCAATTTGTGCCACATATTGCTGTGCCAACTTTATTGTTGCAAGCCAAAGACGATCCTTTTATGACGGAAGATGTCGTACCTACGCTTCAAGAATTACCACCCCATGTCACACTTGAAATTTCAGAATATGGCGGTCATGTCGGCTTTGTGAGTGGTCATTTTCCGTGGAATCCGATTTATTGGTTAGAATCGCGCGTGCCAGCATTTTTGCAAGGATTTCTATGAGTCGATTTCATGAAGAAATTTCTGAATATGTGTGGCAGATGAAATATCGCAATAATCATGAAAATTCGATAGAAAAAACCTGGAAACGAATTGCGAAGGCTGTCGCTCATGCCGAAAAAAAAGAATCACGAGCGGAATGGCAAAAAAACTTTTATGACATTTTGGAAGATTTTTCATTTTTACCAGGCGGTCGCATTATTGCGGGTGCGGGATTAAAAAAACAAGTGACTTTATTTAATTGTTTCGTGATGCCAATTGTTGAAGATTCATTGCATGGAATTTTTGATGCATTGAAAGAAGCGGCGCTGACATTACAACAAGGTGGGGGGGTGGGATATGATTTTTCTGTGCTACGGCCAAGTGGATTACCTGCAAAACATGTAGGTGCGATTGCATCGGGGCCTATTTCATTCATGCGCATTTGGAATGCGATGTGTGCCACGATGTTATCAACTGGCGCGCGCCGCGGGGCCATGATGGGTATTTTACGCTGTGATCACCCTGACATTGAAGCATTTATTCAGGCAAAATCTGATCCGAAAGAATTGAGACATTTTAATCTTTCCGTTCTCGTGACCGATGCTTTTATGCAAGCGGTGGAAAATGATGATGATTGGGATTTGAAGTTTTCCTCAAATGAAATGGTTCGAACAGTGAAAGCGCGTATGTTGTGGGAAAAAATAATGAGAGCCGCTTACGATTATGCTGAACCTGGCGTTATTTTTGAAGATACGATCAACCGTCAAAATAATTTGTGGTACCGTGAAAAAATTACCGCTACCAATCCCTGCGGTGAAATTCCTTTGCCGCCATATGGCGCGTGTAATTTAGGATCATTGAATTTAACGCAATTAGTTCGTGATCCCTACACAGAAAGTGCGGCCATCGATTGGAAAAAATTAAAAAATACCACAGCAATCGCCACGCGATTTTTAGATAATGTCATTGACGTCTCGCGTTACCCTTTAAAAATGCAAAAACAAGAAAGCTTGGGTACCAGAAGAATTGGTCTTGGCATGACGGGATTGGCCGATGTTTTTGTGATGTGCGGATTGCGGTACGGTGAAAAAAATTCTTTGCAGTTGGCGAGCGATATCATGAAAACTATTGCTGAAACGACATTCGAAACTTCCATTGCGCTTTCGAAAGAAAAAGGCGCTTTTCCCTTGTTGCAAAAACATAAATATCTCGAAGGTTATTTTGTGCAGCAATTATCGGATGATTTACAACGTGGCATTGAAAGAGATGGCATCCGAAACTCACATCATAACGCCATTGCACCGACGGGTACGATTAGTCTTTTAGCGAATAATGTGTCGAATGGTATCGAACCTATTTTCAGCGCGAATTATGAAAGAACCGTGCGCGAAGAGAATGGAGAATTAAAAAAATTTTCTGTGACAGATTATGCATTATCGCAATGGAGAAAATTACAAAAAGAAAAGTTGCCTCCCGCATGGGTCGATGCGCAATCTTTAACACCAATGGATCATTTGGCAATGCAAGCCGCAATCCAGCCTTATGTCGATCATGCAATTTCGAAGACCATCAATCTATCAGAAAACTTTCCTTTCGCTGAATTAGAGAATGTCTATACGGAAGCATTTAAAATGGGCCTAAAAGGCTGTACGATTTATCGTCCGAATAAAATTACCGGAAGTGTGTTAACGCATTCCGACTGTGATGATTTGGATCGGTGTTGTACGGAATAATATCATTATCGAAACAGAATTATTTTGGTTTGTAAATAATACTTTTTCCTGGCGAACCAAATATTTCATCTCTTACAAGGGGGTGCATGTAAGACCCAGAGGATGAGGGTTTGATACTTAAAATATAACCTTTTACTTCAATTTTTTTGGATCTTATTTTGTTAATTGCAGATGAAGCTCGTAAAGCATAATTAGTTGTAATTTTTTCCTCAGGCGTTGGTGTTTTAAAAATAAGATTGTTTAATCCGGGCAGAGAAGATTTTATTTTTTGTTTTTCTTTTGAATCCACCTTGCCCCTTAAATAAAGTTGAGATTCTCTTTTAATGAGAAGTTGATTAACGTACATATTTTTTTCTTGATTAATTAAAGTATTTCCCGCATGGTCATAAATGTTTTTGTGCAAAGCTGAAATAAGTGCAGGCATGTGTTGTGCGATTTTATTGGCGGATCTTTGGGATTGGTAAGGCGTATCCTTTATGAGGGTATTCCATTGACTACTTTTAAAATATGTATTTTCCTTACTTTCCAATGGAATGGTAGCTAAATGTTGAGTCTCTTTATTATCATTGAAAAAAAAGAGTTCCGAATTTGATTCCTTGCTATCAATTACTGAAAAATAGCATGGCGGAACAAGTTTATTTTTATCATCCACATTGTTCATTAAAAATAAATTAATATTTTTAGGTTCGATATATGCAGATTGACATGCCAAAATAGTTAACCGCTCTAGATGAGGGAATTGTTTTTCATCAGCTAATAGTGGGCAAATTATATGAGTGAGATTTTGCGTTATTGGATCTTCTTTATCTTCAAATCTTTCTGTACTGCCGTGACATACAAAACTTACTCGTGTTGTTAAGTTGGCTAGAAATTTGTCTCTCACATTAAGCTGTTCTGAGGGAAAAGGTAGTGTGCTAGTGAGCCCTTTTCTTTTAAAGAATGCTTCCCTTTTTTGGTGTGCAGTTAATATCATCTCATCGTCAGGTGCGGTATTTATTTTATTGGGATCTAAAATAATAGATAACACTTTAACATCATATTTTTTTATTGTAGCGCTGACTAATCCACAGATTTTTTCAATTTCTTGAATATTTTTATCGTCAGAAACTTTTAATGCATCAAGAAATTTTTCAAAAACAGGATTCACTTTTTCATAATTTTTGGAATCTTTTGTTTCATCTAGTAATGTAACGAACGCTTCTGCAAGTTCTTGAAGCTGGCTTAGTGTATTTTCTCTGCTGTTCGACATGCTAATCACCCTATGTGTATTTTCTGGATGCTTATTGATAATTATAGCATATTTTAAGCGGTTAGATTAAGGTTGCACCAGGAAAAACAGGGAAAATAGCATTAGTACAAAAGGTTACGTTAAATCGTTTTTAGCACCTGGCAGTCGATCTTGACATATTGACGAGCATATACAACGCAAAAAATGTCAGCACCACTCCTATCCATTGATATAGATTCAACTGTCGATTAAAAAATATAATATCCGTTGCAATAGCTACGATTGGATCTAGATAACTAATTACTGCAATTTGAGTGAACGTTGTTTTCTTTATCGCTTTATAATAAAGGTAATATGCCAGCAATGTATGTACTACTGCTACCGCTATTAAACAGGTCCCAGCAATTAATGAAATATCCTGAAAATGTATAAATGGAAATAAAATTACAACACCGATAAGAAGCTGTATGAAAATAACCTTGAAATAATTTAGGTTAACTGACTTCATCAATATAGTGACAAAGGAATAGAAAAGCGCCGCAAGTAACGCCAAAAAGACTCCCATAAGGATATGTGGCGAATTGAAATTCTTAAAATCAATGGTAAGCATTACACCCAATAATGTTAATCCAATGAGAGCCCATTTCTGTAAATTTATTTTTTCGCCGTAAATAAAAATGCCAAGAATAATTAAAATGATGGGTTGCAAATAATATGACATATTTCCTATTGTAATGGACGATATCTGAAAGGATTTAAATAGTAACATCCAATTTACAATTAAAAAGATACCTGCAAGAGCGGTGATTAAAATCGACTTGTCTAACTTAATGGAATCTTTTTTTCGAATTAACCAACAGCCCATTACAAATGCACCAATAAGACAACGATAAAAAGTGATATCAATAACCGCTAAATCTGACCAGAGAACAAACGCACCAAGCGTTCCCCATAAAGTCATGGCTACGATTAATTCAAACATTTAGGCCCTCGCAAAACATTTCATATGATCATAAATTTGTTTTCGATTAATGAATAGTAACGTGCAGGAAGAGAAAACAAAGCAACAAGGTAAAATAAATAATGCAGTTTGATAATTTGCTATAGTAAAGACAGGACCCACTTTAGAAATATCAAGCATTCTGCCGATAAATGGTTCAATACATGACCCAATTAAACCTTCGCCACTATTGATAAAAGCAACAGCAAGACCTATTACGTATAGTGAGTTCATTTCACGGCAAAGTTGAAAACTTAACATAAAGCATCCTACCGAGAATCCAAATATAAAAAATAGTATTATCGCGGAAAAATAAGAAATATCCCCATAAATAATTATGAGAATTGTCAATAGTGATATTCCATTAGTAATATGCATTAAAATTTTTTTATTTCCCATTCGCACTGACAATAATGCCCATAGGGGAGAACCAATAGCATGACCCACAAACATAATGGACAACAAAAATGACGCATTTGTGGCAGTAAGAGTATACTTTGTCATTAAAAATGGTGTGCCCCATAATCCGCCTAAAATAGCAACAGGTGAAAAAGTAAGGCCTGAATACAGAAGTAACAACCAATTATCACGTTTCGCGAGCACTTCTTTAATGTTTTTTAATCCTGATAAATGTGGCAAACGATTCTCAGTTGTTGTTTTTGTATTTTGAAAGATTAATATAGCGGAAGCTATTAATAAACCAACCATAGCTAATCCATTCAAACCAACCTGCCAACCGAACTGTTCAAATAATAAAGCAATCGGCGTACCCCCACATGCTGCGCCTAACATAGTTGCAGTTGCTAAAAAACTACTAATGATGCTGAATGTTTTGGGTGTAGTGTAATATGCGGCGCATTTCATATAAATAACGGTAGCAAATGAAGCGCCTATTCCCATGATGATTCGACTTAAGCACATTAAGTAAAAATTAGTTGTGTGCGTGAAGACGAAAATCATGACTGAAATGCTTAAAATGGCTAAAAACATCGGAAATTTAATGCAGTAACGATCGATAATCAGACCCGCGACTACTTGCATTATTGAATATGAATAATAATAACTTGATGCCATGACAGCAATCATCACACCATCATAACCAGCTGTTTTTAAAAGTTCATGCCCGATTAGTGACGGGAATAACTGTGCGATGTACTTAAAAAATAAAAATAAGCCGCAGAGTGAAAGTACAATAACCGCATTTTTTTTCATATGGTTCTCCCTATTGTCCAGCCACCATCGCATACTAAAACGGCGCCATTGATATAATTATTGAATAAGCAAACATCAACTAATGACACTACATGTTCAACTTGTCCCCAGTAACCTACAGGAATTGCTTGCTTGATTCTGGTAGCGAGGACAGGATCATTAAAATAGTGTTGTGTTAAAGGGGTTTCAATTATTCCTGGTGCGATTGCATTGGCAGTGATTCCATATTTTCCATACTGGAAAGCTAGCTGTTTAGTAAGACCAATTAGAGCATACTTAGATGCAACATACGCTGCGCGATCGGGCTCAGCTTGCATACCAGAAACACTAGCGATATTTACTATTTTCAAAGGGCGTTGATTCGCTAATGCATGGCGGATCAATCCTTGCGACAATATAAAACTTGCAGTAAGGTTAACATCCATTACATTATTCCACGTTTCATGGCTCATTTCATGTGGCGCTTCAATTTCACGTATTCCTGCGCAATGAATAAAAACATCAAATTCATGTGATTTTTCAACAAACGCACTGACCGCTTTCGTGTCAGTCAAATCAATATCTTTTTTATCTATGGATGTGACTGAAAGCGAAGAATAATATTGGCTACATGCCAATCCTATGCCGGATGCTGCTCCGGTAATCAAAATTTTCATGTCGCTGACTCCACTTGTGTTGTAAGAGGCTCGACAGTAAATAAGAGGATGTCACGTCTTGCTTCGTTATTACGTGAACCAAGTGGTGTAACGGCATGATAATAATCTTGGGTTAATAAAATAGTTTCAAAAGGCTTTTCCAGTCTCAGGACATTAGTGATTTTCTTTGTTTGCAAGTCAGCAATTAAATTGTCTCCACCCCAAGCATTGCAGGTTAAATTCAAGAGATGAACAAACACTAAAGGTTCATCGTCTACATGCAATGTATCAGGGGAGCTATAACTAGCGCCATACTTATGTGTTTTGTACTGAATAAAATGCAGACCAAGCACTAATTCCTGGTGTTGCAGAAGTGGCTCAAATGTCTTTATTAGTTCTAAGTTATATGTCACGACATTTTTCATGACAGGTACATCAAGTACACGCTTATCCATGATTGCAAATTGACGGACTTTTCCGCCATCAATTAGGTTTGAATTGTGACTCTGAAAGTACGCTTGATTTTTTGCTAGGGATATTTGATCGAGCTGTCTATTCCAGATCAGCTTTAAATAAGCTCTATTCCTAACACCATCTGGTCGAATATTTGATTCAAATAAGGTCATGAGTGGTAGCAATGAGTCTTGGTCTTCTGGGGATTTTATATAGTTATCAGCATGGATGTAGTTTTCCATTATTATTTCTCCTCACTTTTTATTAATGAAAGGAGGGTAGGTTTGCATATAATTGTAAACATTTTATAATCCTTTAGATTTTTTAAGTAAAATAAATTTCATATGAGTTTTTAATTGAATAGTAAATAAAGAAGTGAATGCGGAATTTTCGGAGGCTTGATTAATATTTCTATTGGGCTGTAATTAAATTGGATCTTAGGGGAGTGTTTGAACTTCTTGCTTTGATCTTGTATCTTAAAATACGACGGCTAGTCTAAACCGTTTTCGTTTAATGTCAACAAAAATAAGTTGTATTTTATTATCTGCTCACTGCCGAAGAAGTCTTAAGTTTTGGATATCTCCCAGATCATTTTTTGTTGAACGATAAGGGTTGATGTCTAAACCGCCTCTTCTGGTGTATCGACCATAAATAGTTAATTCTTCTGGTTGGCAATAACGCATAATATCCATAAAAATTCGTTCTATACATTGCTCATGAAACTCGTTATGGTTTCTAAAAGAAACAATATAACGTAGCAATCCTTCTCTATTTATTTTTTTCCCTTGATAGGATATTTGTACGCTAGCCCAGTCAGGTTGATTAGTGACAAGACAATTAGATTTAAGAAGATTGGAGTAAAGTACTTCGTTCACTATTTTATTTTCGGTTTTCAGGAAGGAGTGTTCAACCATATAAGAAAAACCGTCAATGTCTAAATCGTCTAAGCAAACGCCACTCAATCCAAGAGATATTTTATCATCTTGAAGCTCTGTCAATGGGATAATCTTAACAGAAGTGGGGTGTCCTACTCGCTCTTGAATGTCTTTTTGTACTATGGATTGAAACGCATTAGCATCTTTAAATCGGGTATTATTCAAAGAATTGAAATAAAGCTTCATTGACTTTGATTCAATAATAAAAGGAGATTCACAGCTATAGCTTATTTGCGCCAATGCAACAACAGGTTTACCTTTTTCATTTAGCCAGGAGACTTCATAATGGTTCCATAAATCAAGTCCAAAAAATGGTAATTCACTAGTGAGACCTATTTCATCTCGTTTATCTTTTCGAGGAATAGGGAAAAGCTTCTCCGGATCATATAAAGAATCATACTTGGTCTTTTTGCCGAGGCTTGAATTTTCTGGATTTAAATGATGAGACATGACGAATATTTACCTTTTAGGCGGTTATTATATTTAGACGGTTATTATATATTTTTGATGCTAATCTGGCAAATAAGACGATTTAAGACACTCTTTGAGGGTAAATGGCGGTTTTTTAGGAAAAGCTTTCTCATCGATACCTGTTTGTTCTGCAGCCATTCCTATGGCTCTTTCATAGGCATGCTTAAATTTCTCTTCTATTTCTTTTTTTAAGCTTGGACTTTCTTCAAGTAGATCGTTTATTTCGACTCTTTGGTTTTTAATCGTGAGTGCCCAACTTATGCTTCTTCTTACTTTTTGAAGTTTCCATTTTAAAAGATGTGCCATTAAAACAATTAATCTGTTTATTAATTCTCTTTTCTCACTCTTTCCCATGCTTTCAATTTCCTCAGCAATGTTTTCTATATCGATCTCTGATAACTTCCTTTTTCTCAACAGTTCTGCATTATGAATTGTCCAAGCGTAAAAATCTTTCTCATATTCTTGCTCTTTCTGAATTCTTTTAACCATCTTTTAATCCTCTAAGTCACCACGAGTAACAATAAGATTTCTTCATCCTCAATTTTATATACCAATCGCAAATGATCGATCGCTTCGCTATAAAGTCCTATCATTCCTGCGACTTTTTTGGCGCCAGGCGGTCTTGGGTTAACCGCAAGGGCTTCAATCAGTTTGATGACCATTTTGCGGTACTTTTGCGAGAGCGCATGAATCTGTTTGACGGCCCGCGGTGCGATTTTTACATGATAAGGCGTGGTCACGTCCCGCTTCCTACTTCTTCCTTCAATTGTTCCAATGTAATGGTGCCAGTATTTCTTGCTTCTTTTAAGGCATCGATGGCTTCACGTAAATCATGTTTATCTTCAGATTCTTCGATGAGCTGTAAGTCTTCGAGGGGAACGATGGCTGCGATTTCTTTGCCTCTCCGTGTCAAAATCACGCGTTCCTTATGATGCGAAACGCGCGTTATTAAATCTGCAAATTGTTCTTTTGCATCCATGGTATTAATGAAGGTAGTAGTCATCTATTAACTTCCATTGTTCTGACTTTCAAGGTTAAAACTGGCATTCGGACATTCAAATGCCAGCCCAAATTTAAGCAACGGATTTTTCTTTTTCCATGCTAGTTTTATATTGACCTAAGGATGCAAGGCTATTCAATCTTGCTCTTTCATAAAAAGCCTGTTGTGCTGCAGCGACATTTTTGGTTTCGCCATGCCAGATTTTCATTGCGTATTCTTGTAAAGCGCGCGCATAGGAAAAACTCACATTCCAAGGACGTCCAAGTGAAAGTGTATTCATCGCATTTAAGTTCGCAGTGGCTTCTTCAGAAGTTTGGCCGCCGGATAAAAAGTTAATGGTGGGTACCGCTGCAGGAACCGTACGACGTAATACAGTAATAGTATTCAATGCGACATCTTCCGCACTCGCTTTCATCGAAGATTTTTTACCGTTAATCACCATGCTTGGTTTTAATACGATGTATTCGAGTTTAACTTTATGTCGAGAAAGTGCGCGGAATAATGCATTTAACACGCGTTCACTGACTTCAAAGCAGCGTTCAAGGGTGTGGTCACCGTCGATTAATACTTCGGGTTCAACAATGGGAACAATACCATTGTCTTGGCAAATCGCAGCGTATCTTGCTAAACATTCAGCATTCGCTTTAACGGCAAGCATGCTGGGGGTTTTGTCAGAAATCGCGTACACCGCACGCCATTTTGCAAATACTGCGCCTTTCGCTTTGTAAGCTTGTAGTCTTTCGGCAAGACCATCTAAACCTTGCGTAATTTGTTCTTCGCGGGTGTTGGGTAAAATGACAAGACCTTTATCTACTTTAATGCCGGGTAAAATTCCTAAAGATTTTAACTTTTCAGGAAAGGGGGTGCCGTCAAGTGTATTTTGGTGCAATGTTTCATCAAATAAGATCACACCTGCAATAAATTCATTAATATTTGGCGTGGTAATTAAAAGATCGCGATAAGCTTGTCTCGTTTGTTCAGTTGAAGTAATGCCTAATGCTTCGAAACGCTTCGTAATCGTGCCGCCACTTTCATCTGCAGCGAGAATACCTTTGCCCTTTTGGGATAATTTTTGGATGGTGGTTTCGAGTTCTTTCAATAACATAGACATAACAAGGAATCCTATAAACATTCAGAAATGGGTGAAAGGGTAGCATAAAAATGGGGGTTTCGGAAGGGTAAGCGAGGGAGGAGAAAAAGTAAGGTGAACTTTCAAAAAACCCTCACCCCTTACCCCTCTCCCGCAAGCGGTAGAGGGGAACTTTTCCCCTCTACCGGAGCGTAGCGAGGGGAGAGGGTTTGATAGCGTTAATACGCCCTCGCAAAAATCACCCGCTGCTTACTTTTCCCACCACTAAAAATACACACGCCGCTCTCACCCGCATCGACCATCGGAATACAACGAATAGTGACGTTTAAATCCTGTTTAATCTTCGCTTCGATCGCAGGATCCCCATTCCAATGTGCGAGCGCAAATCCCGCATTTCCCTCTTTAAAATAGCTATAAAAATCAGCTTCACTATTAATAATTGCGGTATTTTGTTGTTGAAATTCGCGCGCGCGTTGCAAAAGCGCCTTTTGTATATTGGCTAATTCTTCTGAAAGAGTCGAAACAAACTCACTTCGCGAAATCGCTTTTTTATCCTTATATTCTTTATCGCGTCGTCCCATAAAAACCGCGTTATTCTCGACTTCTTTCATGCCGACTTCCACACGGAACGGTACTCCTTTTTTCACCCAACTCCATGCTTTTTCTCCGCCAGCCAATTCGCGGGTATCGATATCAACCCTGATCGGTTTTTTATCGTAAGATTGATCACGTAATTCACGTGCAAGGGAATCACAATACGCCAAAATGTCGGCGCGTTGTTCTTCTTTGTGAACAATCGGTAAAATGATCACATGCAATGGCGCGATTCTTGGGGGAAGCACTAATCCATTATCATCGCTTAAGGTCATGATAAGGCCGCCGACCATACGCGTCGAACTACCCCAGGAAGTCGTATAGGCAAATTCTTCCCGGCCTTCTTTATTCGAAAATTTAATGTTGAAAGCGCGCGAGAAATTTTGTCCCAAGAAATGCGACGTTCCCGCCTGTAATGCTTTTTTATCTTGCATCATCGCTTCGATCGTATAAGTATGGACTGCGCCCGGGAAACGTTCGCTTTCCGATTTTTCGCCTTTAATGACGGGCATCGCCAGTACATTTTCTGCAAAATCCGCGTACACGTTCAGCATTTTTAATGTTTCGGCTTCGGCTTCTTCCACGGTGCTATGCGCCGTATGACCTTCTTGCCATAAAAACTCGGAGGTACGTAAAAACATCCGCGTGCGCATTTCCCAGCGCAGCACATTCGCCCATTGATTAATGAGTAACGGCAAATCGCGATACGATTGAATCCAGCGAGAAAAGGCTTCGCCGATAATGGTTTCAGATGTCGGGCGGATGATGTAAGGTTCTTCCAATTCACCGCTCGGGACTAATTTTCCTTCCGCATTTTTGGTTAAGCGCGCGTGTGTGACGACCGCGCATTCCTTCGCAAAACCCTCAATTTGCGCTGCTTCTTTTTCAAGAAAATGCACAGGAATTAAGAGAGGAAAATAAACGTTTTTATGTCCCGTTGCTTTAATCGCATCATCCATGATTCGCTGCATATTTTCCCAAATAGCATAACCCCAGGGTTTGATCGTCATGCAGCCCCGCACGGGAGAAACTTCTGCTAAATCCGCGGCTTTAATAACTTGTTGGTACCATTCTGGATAGTCTTCGAGACGGGTGGGTGAGATTGCTGATTTTTGTTTAATGCTATTGGTCGAGTTCATGTAATACCTTTTGAATATGTTCTTTGACTTTGACTTTACGCCAAATGCCTTGGATTATCCCATTTTCATCAATGAGAAAAGTCGAGCGTTCAATACCTAAAAATGTGTTACCGAATAAACTTTTTTTATTCAGTATGCCATAAGCTTCGCAAACATCGCCATTAATGTCGGAAAGTAAAGTAAAAGGCAGCGTATATTTATTTTTAAATTGCGAGTGTTTTTCTGCGCTATCTTTCGAAATGCCAATAATTTCAGTATTTTTGGCTTTAAAATGCATTTCCGAGTCACGAAAATCACAAGCCTCTTTTGTGCAACCAGGCGTATTGTCCTTAGGATAAAAATATAAAATAACTTTTTTTCCACGAAAATCCTTGAGAGAAACGGTTCGATTCTCATCAGAGGGTAGTGTGAAATCTGGGGCTTTGTCTCCGATTTTTAAGCTAACTACGCTCATGCTTTTAGGTCCTGATTGCTGGATGGATCGAGTATTATAGGGAAAAAACCTCTAATTAAAAAGATTCATCGAATGTAATGCTGAGGCTTAACTTGTTAAAATATAACCAGTTTCATTTACGTCTCGGCTGGCAATAGGATTTGTGTTAAATTTGTACAAACTCTCTAAGTTTGGTACAATAAGCCAACATAAGATACAAACGAGGCGCAAATGTTTAGTTTATCAACCATAGACCAATTAAAAAAGGTTATTCGTGAGGAATTAAAGCAAAGCCAATCGCAATCTCTTGAAGTGAAGACGGCTAAAAGAGAAATAAAAAGTGGCAAGGAAGAAAAGAAAAAAGCGGCTAAAACCATTCTGAAATTTTGGCGTAGTTCGGTCATTATTAAAAAAATATATCAGCAAAATGGATATGAAACTTATCTTTCCATGTTATTACCTTCCGATAAAGACTCAAAGATTGACGAAGAAATAAATCAATTAGCGAAGCTCATGTTTGGTAGAACCGTGGCAAACAGCAGTCATCAAAAACAATTTCCATTTTTAAATCCTTATCTTCACCATTCTGCACGCTATTATCGCACTGATGAAATACAAGGACCTTTGTTTGACTTAGTTCTTAAAGATTTTGTGCAGACACCTGATTTGACAAAGTATCTTTATATTCCCGTTTCTATGCTTTCAAGTACGCCTATTAACGATGTCATCAATGATTATTTGATAAAACATGGTGAAGTCATTTTATTAAGTAATAAAAGTGACATTGGATTTTTGCGTGTAGATGGTTCTTATCTCTACATTAATAAAATAAAAGCAACTGGCATTATTGCTTCCCCTTGGCAGATTGCAAAATACTGTATGGAAAAGCATAAAGATGCTAAATCAACGAGCTCCATGCAGCCTCATACACTGGATATTGGAGCGCCAAAAAACATTTCTTTATTTTTGAAACATCCTTGTATGTCTGCATTAAGGGACCTTGGGTGTTCATCTTATCCTACAAAATATTTGGCGCAATGTCTTTTTAATATGTTGCAACTTT
>Ga0207079_1004_pt2 | contig 58784 bp, 47 predicted proteins | sample Alteio_BWMinHeat_61_FD_153525 | JGI IMG/M metagenome (GOLD analysis project Ga0207079, IMG submission 153525) | Enriched cells from forest soil in Barre Woods Harvard Forest LTER site, Petersham, Massachusetts, United States -... | ecosystem: Environmental > Terrestrial > Soil > Temperate forest >...
GTCGATTGGGAAAACGAACTTTCTTTCGCGAAAAAAGACGAAAAAGTCGGAATAAAAATAGCAACATTATCAGAATCTCAAGACAAAGGAACCTACACCTCCCTTCCGGATCTATTGCGACGAAGCAATCCAGAGATGCTGCTAGATCGCCATGGCCTTGCGGCCTCGCGATAAAGGAGAATGGTTAAATGATTTCACCCGCCCATAGCATTTGTAAAAATACATTCCAGGGCAAACAATGAATTTGATTCATCATTTTTGGCTCTTTCTCAAACGAAATTAAATAACATTTTTTTACTTCATGCGCATCAGCAAGATCACGTAAACCTTTACTATCTATCGCATGCACTTGCTTTGAACTTTTTATTTCAACAGCAACTTCCATATCACCCAAAATAAAATCCACCTCTTTTCCCGCACTTGTTCGCCAATAATGTAGCATTAATTCAGGATTTTTATAGGCCTGATAAGCTTTTAATTCCATCAAAATAAAATGCTCGAAAGATTTTCCAAATTCAGGTGTGAGAAAAGCAGGTTTTCGTTGCGATAAATAATTCGAAATACCCACATCAAATAAGTAAAATTTTTCTGTTTCAATCATGCGTCGATTTTGACTTTTACGCCATGCTTGCAGACGATAGCCTAGCAAAGTGTCTTCGAGAATTTGAAAATAATTTCGTACCACTTTTGCGCTCACACCTGTCTCTCTTGCAACATTGTTATAATTTAATAGTTCGCCCGTTGTTATTGCTGCGATGCGTAAAAATTCGGAAAAAGCCGGAATATTTTGAACAACCGCTTCTGCTGCAATTTCCTCTTTTAAGTAATCAGCAATATAAGCGCGCAATTCTTGTAGTGGATCAGGACTTAAAAGATGATCGGGTAAAAGTCCTGATTGAAGCGCTTTTTCAATATCAAAATGATTAATTTCATCATAACAAAGCGGTGTCATGGTATAACGCCAAGCGCGTCCCCCCAATAAATTTGCATGACTGCGCTTTAATTTTCGTGGACTGGATCCAGTTAAAATAAAAGAAATATTTTTATTTTCGATGAGCCAGTGTACCTCATTTAAAATATCAGGAACCATCTGCACTTCATCAATCACAATGTATTGATCTTTCACATGGCTAAAACGTTCACGAAGTAAATAAGGCCTTGAAATATATTCTGCGAACACATCCGTTTTGAGAAAATCGATAGTAATGGCATTTGACATATGATGCCTTAGCCAATAGCTTTTCCCCACTTTGCGAGGTCCCCACAAAAAGGCTGATTTGCCTTTTGGGAGAGAAATTTGAAGTAATCGATTTTTTATTTCCATATAAGGAATTTTATCCGGATAAAACTTCCTGTCAAGGATAATTTACAATGTTAATGAGCGCAGATAAGAAGATATATCCGATAAATATGAAAAAATCGTTAAAATACATATGCTTGCCACTAAAAATTTCTTACTTGCATGAAAAACAAAACGTAAAAATAAATAAATTAAGAGCTCACAACAATAATACTCTAGAAGAATAAACTAATTTTCTATATTATCCTTGCATCTTTATTCTTGAGGAAAAACGATGGCTATTTCAATCGTCGATTGGGAAAACGAACTTTCTTTCGCGAAAAAAGACGAAAAAGTCGGAATAAAAATAGCAACATTATCAGAATCTCAAGACAAAGGAACCTACATCACTTCTCTTCCTCCCGGATCCTCCGTCACCCCGCATTATCACGAAGAAGGTGACGAAGAATACCACATCATCAGCGGTAGCGGCGTTATTCGGCTACTTCCTGTCAATCATATGCATACTGAATTTAAAATGGTTTGCAAATATGTCACCGCAAAAAATTCTTTTGTCATCCCAGCGAATGTTATTCACCAATTAATAAATAACAGCGCAACAGAAGAATTGATTTTAATTTTCAGCTGTCCCTTATCCCACTTAAAAGAAGATCGGATTATTATTGAAAACAAGGAATTTCGCATTGATGAAAACATTAATCATCTCAAAACAAGATGTTTATGAATTACTACCCTTAAAAGAACTTATCAGCGAACTTCGTGAAGCATATGTCACTTATTCTTTTAATAAAACAGTAAAATCTCAAAAAATAAACTCACAAATTTCAGAAACATCCATAGTAGTAAATATGCCTTGAAAGAAGATATAAAGTAACATGACTAAATTCAAATATCTTATCCAATAAAAATTTATATTATAAAGTTTAAAATCGTATTGTTTTAGTGGCGTGACTTGGACTATAATAACATTATCCAAACCCGCCACGCCTCTCAACGATGCGCACCAAGGCGGGTTATTTTTATGGAAATAAAGAAGAAAAAATTTTCAAAAAAGTCATTACTAATCAATGAACAAAGTGAACTTTTAATTAGTCGTGGTTTAATTATAAATGATCTTAAAAAAGCGGAACAGAATTTAGCTACCGTTGGTTATTATAGATTATCTGCCTATTTTAAGCCTTTTTTAATCGCTCATGATAATTCTCATCAATTTAAGAAAAATTCAACCTTTGAACAAATTTGGGAAATATACGTTTTTGATAAAGAATTGCGCTTGCATGTATCTGATGCGCTGGAGCGCATTGAAATTGCATTACGAACCTCTTTATCCAATAGTATGTCTCATAAATACGGAAATCTTTGGTATTTATCTAAAAAACCCTTTTCAAAGCAGTGGAACACTGAAAAAGAAGTTTATAAAAAAAATAGCCCACATCGATATTTTTTTAAAGAAATCAATGAAATTTGCAGTAATAAAAAAGAAGAATTTATTAGTCATTATTATAAAAACTATAATGATCCAGAATTCCCTCCAAGCTGGATGATTATGGAATGCTTGTCATTTGGTAAATGCACAAGTTTATTTAGAAATCTAGCTGAATTAAACGATAAAAGGTTAATTTCTAAAATATTTGGTTATCATCCTAGAGTCATTGAATCCTGTTTAGAGCCATTAAGATATACAAGAAATCTTTGCGCTCATCATTCCAGATTGTGGAATAGATGGTTTGTATATACACCAAGACATTTAAATGCTTTTGGAAATGTAAATTCCAAGCCACATTCATTTCATATGCAGGCATTCGTAATAAATAAGTTTAATGAAACTATTTCACCTGATTCAAAATGGAAAGAACGATTGTATCAGTTATTTGAAAAATATAATGATAGTGTACCTTTCCATTTAATGGGATTTCAAACCAATTGGCAATCTGATTCATTTTGGAATTAATAAATATCTTTTCTCTCCTCCCGCACCCAACACATCAACACCCCGCCGATGAGGAAAAACACGAGGATGGTGGCCATGCCTGCGCGCTGGGAGTGAAAATGCAATGTGATTAAACCGAGAAGCCATGGGCCGATAAAAGCCGTGATTCGGCCTGAAAAAGCGTACAATCCAAATAATTCAGTGGATTTTTTAGGGTCCGCGAGGCGTGCCATTAACGATCGGCTGGCGGCTTGCACGGGCCCGAAAAATAAACTTAACGCCAGACCGCATATCCAAAACCATTTTGCTTGAGTCACCAATAATATTGCTGCACCAAAAATAATGAGAAAAACTAGCGAGATTAAAATGGTCGGCTTTGAACCCACAAAGTCATCCACCCATGCAAATAAAATTGCGCCAATTCCCGCTGCAATATTCATGGCGATACCAAATAAAATGACTTCAGATAAACCCATTTTAAAAGTGCCCGCTGCATAAATTCCACCAAAAGCAAATAATGTATTTAACCCATCGATATAAATAAGATGTGCTATTAAATAAATAAAAAGATTTTTAGATTGCGGAAGCGTACGAATGGTTTCATATAAATCCTTACACCCCAATCGTATCGATGTCACGAGAGAATGCTGTGTTCGTGGGGTTTCTTTTAAAAAATAAAATAATGGTATACAAAAACAAGCGAACCAAACTCCCACCAGTGGGCCGCAAATGCGAACTTGTTGAAGCGTATGTTGATCTAACCACAATGGTGCAGATTTCACAAAACCGAAAAGTGCAATACTTAAAATAACAATGCCACCAAAATATCCGAACCCCCAACCCCACCCTGAAATTCGGCCGAGATAATCTTTCGATACAATATGCGGTAAAAAACTATTATAAAAAACTAATGCAATTTCAAAACTTACCGTCCCCAACACCACAACAAAAAGCGTGTAAAACACATAATTTGGATTAGGATAGGCAAACCATAATAGGGAAGACCCAATGATGCAAACCACCGTAAAAAATAAAAGCCATCGTTTATGGTGACCGCTATAATCTGCGATTGCACCAAATATTGGACTTAACATTGCGATAATAATACCGCTAATTGCAGTTGCCATTGCCCATTGATAAGTGCCTTCAATTTCATTTATCGCAATTTTTGAAGTGAAATAAGTCGCAAAAATAAACGTCGTGATAATAATCGGAAATCCCGATGACGCCCAATCATATAAACACCAAGAAAAAATCATTTTTTTATTCATACAATACTCGCTTCAAAAAATATTTTTTGAGAGAGGGAAAGAGGTCCAATGCTACCATCGAAGTTTGTCTTGCCATATTCCACAAGAAAAAATCCGTTGAAAAAATAGAAGATAAATGATGCGACAAATGAGTAGGTATTTTATTTTTAGAAAAATCAACTTTATCTTTCGTTTCTTTCGAAAAATAATCCATTAACAAAGTAATTTCATGCAATGCGATATTTAATCCTTGCGCTGCAATCGGTTGCATCGTATGCAATGCATTTCCCATTAAAATAATGCGATCTTTTTGATTTTCGGAAGCCTTAATATAATGCAGCGGATAGGAATATCTTTTCCCGATTTGTTTTAAACGCCCTAATCGATATCCAAAAGTTTTTTGTAATTTTTGTAAAAAAGATTCATCGTCTAATTGCAATAGTTCATCAACCAAAGATTTTGGCGCAGTCCAAATAGTCGCAACTACATTGTCTTTCAGAGGCAACATGGCAATCGCACCATCTTCGAGAAAACGTTCGTAAGCAATAGATCCATGAGAACGCTGCAATAAAGTTGTTGTAACAATTGCGCTTTGCTCATAATCTATTTTTTCAGTGGGAATATTTAAATATTCTCGCACAAAAGAACTACTTCCATCCGCACCAATCATATAATTCGCAGTAAATGTTTTTGATCCTTCATTCGTTTCAACTGTTAAATTAACTTCATCTGAAGTTTGATGAAATTTTTTTAAAACACCTGGACGAACAATATCAATGTTTAACAAATCATGTAGCGCGGCATTAATATATTTTGCAGGAACCACGTAACCTAGCGCATCGATATTCAACAAATCCTTAGAAATCCGTGTAATCCCAAAATTTCCGCGTTTTGATACATGTATTTCATGAATCGGCGTCGCATGTGATTCGAGCGCGGACCACAATTGCAAATTTTTTAAAAGACAAATACTCGGGTGACTTAATGCAATTAATCGATGGTCTTCTTTAGTTTCAAGCGTTGCATCGATTAATAAAACACGAACATTGGATTGTAAAGCGACAGCCAATGTTGCGCCCACCATGCCGCCGCCAACAATAACAATATCGTACTTCATGTATTCATCATCGCTTCGATATCATCGATTTTTTTTGGCGCTTTTTCGCTTAAAATTTCGTGATTTTTTTCTGATACAAATACATCGTCTTCAATTCTAACGCCAATGTTATGCCATTTTGGATCGACTCCCGGAATATCTTTTGAAATATAAATACCGGGTTCTACCGTTAATACCATGCCAGGTTGTAATATTCGCCATTTGCCATCTGCTTTGTAACGCCCAACATCATGCACATCGAGACCTAACCAATGACCGGATTTATGCATATAAAAATCAAAAAACGATTCTTTTTCGATAAGCTCATCGAGAGACCCTTTTAATAATCCAATATCTTTCAAACCCTGTGTAATAACTTCGACGATAGCTTTTTGCGTAGAATCCCAAGCGCTTCCAGGAATTATCGTTTTAATTCCTGCTAATTGTGCTTCGAGTACTATTTCATAAATCGCACGTTGCTCACCTGAAAACTTTCCATCGACAGGAAACGTGCGTGTAATATCCGACGCATAATATTGATATTCACATCCTGCATCAATTAAGACAATGTCTCCATCTTGAATTTGTTGGTTATTGTCGTTGTAATGTAAAATACAGCTATTTTCACCACCTCCCACGATGGAATTGTACGCAGGAAATCGAGCACCATGCTTCATAAATTCATAAATAATTTCAGCTTCCAGTTCATATTCGTACATCAGTGGTTTGCATTTTTGCATTGCTCGAATATGTGCATTCGCACCAATTTCTGCTGATTTTCGCATTAAATCAACTTCGTTAGGACTTTTAATTAATCGCATTTCATGAATCGTGTGTGACACATCGACAAAAGCAAAAGGTGGTTGCAATCCGCTACGAATTTTTCCACGAATTTTATTAACCGCTTTTAAAATGATTTTATCAAAATGAGGATTCACACCTAGTGTATAGTGAATTTCTTCACGTCCTTCTAATAATTCCGGTAGTTTTTTTTCAAACTCATGAATCGGAAAAGCGAGATTTGCACCAAATTTTTTGACAGCACCTTCTTGGCCCGCGCGATATCCCGTCCAAATTTCATCGAGGCGATGTCGCACTCGGTTAAATAATATGAATTCCCCTTCTTTATATTCTGGTAATAAAACGATAACGGCTTCAGGTTCTTCGAATCCACTTAAGTAATAAAAATCACTTTGCGGCCTGTAGGCAAATTCCGTATCACCATTACGTGAATAATGTAGCGCTGCAGGTAAAATCACAATACCTTCAGCACCAATGACTTTCATCAATTGCTGACGTCTTTCAGAAAACTCTGCCTGTGTAATCATTTCATCTCCTAATGAATTGATGGGGTATCATTGTGAGTAGTCACTTGCGTATCTTTTTTCAATTCGTGAAAAATCATCAGAATACTTAATCTGACATATTCTACTAATTCAAAATATGCGGTTTCATCTTCATCATTCGTTGCAATATCACCAAAATTAATTTTCGAAATTTCCATCATATCTTCGAGCGCTTCGTTCACTTCCTCTGATACTTCGGTTGCAGGCACTTGACCTAAACCAGTTAAAAATCCTTGACACCACAATCCTAAACTTTCAGCGCGCGTATTAATATCGACGCTATCCGTTGGCAGTATTAAACTAAATTGAAACGAGAATTCACTTAATTCATGATAACTCGATTCATACATTTGATCTAAAAGCGTGAGCGCTTTTTTGCTTTTTTTTGCAAGCGGGAAAAGTTTTGCCATTTCGATATCAGCGCCTCCCTTTGCACATATCGCTCCACATAATAATCCATGTATTTGTGCAACATTGCTATTTGGCATTATTTTTTCAAAAACACGAGCTAATTCAACATAATTCGGTAAAACAGGGGCTTCTCTCATTTCGTTCTTTATCCAAAACCCTCATAGTAACAAAAATAGTCCGGTTTTCGAAAATGTTTTCATCGAAAGAGAAATGATGGATAATGATTTTTTTTAAGAGGTTGGTATGAGGATATTTACAGAGCACCCGGAAAGCATTGGCGAAACCTATTTTCAACATCTAAAGCATGCCCTATGTTTTGGTTTAAAAATGGCCATTGGTGGCATTGCTTGCATGATTCATGCGATTTTTCCGTTTCTTTTTCAAAAAACAGGAAGTCGCGCGCTAGAAGAATTACATAGTAAGTTCGCCAAACGAGCAAATAAGTCAGCTAACGGTAAAGGTTGAGAATCACGTTATTTAATACGATAATTCGTATTTCGCCCACCCGCGATATCCTTAATGAGTATATCCTTATCTATAAGATCATTAATGTCGCGGCCAGCCGTATCTTGTGAACATTTAGCCATTTTTGCCCATCTAGAGGATGTCAGTTTACCTTCAAAATTATCTAACAAATGATTGAGCATCAATCGTTGACGATCGTTAAGCAATTTCATTGAATTCTTTTCCCAAAACTGAGCTTTAATGAGCACTACTTCGAGAAGTTCCTCTGAATTTTTAATGGACCTTTTTAAACAAGACAAAAACCATTCCATCCAAACAGTAATATCTAAAGTGCCTTTTTGGGATTTTTCTAGTATGTCATAATAATCTTTACGTTCTTTTTGAATTTGTGATGACATACTATAAAAACGCTGCGCACTTTTTTCTGAACGAGATAATTGCAGATCGGTAATCGCTCTAGCAATTCGTCCATTCCCATCATCAAATGGATGTATTGTCACAAACCAAAAATGCGCTAAGGCTGCCTTTAGAACAGGATCAATATCTTGTTTTTTTTCAAACCATTTTAAAAAAATAAACATTTCTTTTTTAAGACAACTATAATCTGGCGCCTCATAATGAATTTTTTCTCGACCATATGCCCCTGAAATAATTTGCATTGGTCCACTTTCTTTTGTTCGCCATTCACCTACAATAATTTTGTTTAAATCACTTTTACTAGAAAACAATGCTTCATGCCAATAAAAAAGTCTTTCCTTTGTAAGAGGATCAAGATAATTTCGAGTAGCATCTAACATAACATTTACAATACCTTCCACATTGCGATCTTTGTGGAAAGCACCATTTATATCAATACCTAACTTTCTAGCAATTGAAGAGCGGACTTGATCTCGATTTAATTTTTCATTTTCAATTTCTGAGGTTTTTATGACATCTTGTGTGAGAGTTTGCAATGATGCATCTTGACGTAAAGAAAAACCCAATGCTGTCATTCTTCCTATTAAATGGCCTTGTAAATACCGGACTTCCGCCAATAATTCCCCTAATCTTTCCCCATCCCAAGTAAATTGAGGCCAATTTTTCTGCTCATAAATATACATATAATCTCCGCATATTATAAGGAGATTATATCTCACATTCTCCGCAAACACCAGCTTATTCTCCGCATTACGTGCGTAGAATAAATAGAAGAGATTTTACGAAGACTCATAGATTTTAACAAAAAAGCCGGTTATGATACGAAAACAAAGAATATTGAGTAAAAGAGGAACATAAAATTATTAAGTTGATCAAAGGGTTATTGCAACGTTTCGCAAAAGAAAAACCTTTATACAAAAAAAACATCCCCCTACTGATTCCACGCGCGGAGCACCAGATATCTCGCAGTGCTATCAATCGTAATGCATTAAAAGTGTTATACCGATTGCATGAAGCAGGTTTTAGCGCTTATTTAGTCGGTGGATGCGTCAGAGATTTATTATTAGGCGTGAAACCCAAAGACTTTGATATTGCAACGGATGCACGTCCTGAAGAAGTGCGAAAACTTTTTAAAAATTGCCGCTTGATTGGCAAAAGATTCCGTTTAGCACATATATTATTTGGTCCTGAAATTATTGAAGTGGCGACATTCCGTACCCATCATGAAAATGCAAAAGAACAACACGGCAAAATGCATCAAGGCATGATTATTCGAGATAATGTTTATGGCACCATTGAAGATGATGCGTGGCGCCGTGATTTTCGTATTAATGCTTTATATTATAATATTGCTGATTTTTCGATAGTGGATTACACCGGCGGTATTCAGGATATTAAAGATAAAGTATTGCATATGATTGGCGATCCGATGCAACGTTTTCATGAAGATCCTGTGCGTTTACTTCGAGCGATTCGTTTTCTTGCAAAATTAAATATAAGTATCACCGAAGAAACGGAAGAACCCCTGAATCGCTTAAGTTATTTATTAGGACATGTTTCTCCTGGAAGACTTTTTCAAGAAGTTTTAAAATTTTTTCAAGAAGGCGCGAGCTTACCTACGTTTCATTTATTACAAAAATATAAACTTTTTTCACAATTATTTCCGGAAACAGGTAAATTTCTCGAAGAACCTGCCACATTAGATTTATTACAAAGTGCCCTCACGAATACCGATCTGCGTATTAGAGAAAATAAAAATATTTCTCCCGCTTTTTTATTTGCAGTATTTTTATGGCATCCCGTTCAAAAAGAATTAGAAGAATCCACTAAAAATGGTTTACCAATTTATGCCGCATACGAAAAAGCATTACAGTACCACGTAAAAAAACAAACGGAAGTCTTGGCGATTCCGCGCGTCATGCAAATTACCATTCGTGATATTTGCTTATTACAATATCGTTTATCACAACGACGCGGCAATCAACCTTTTCGATTATTGCAACATCCCCGTTTTCGGGCAGGATTTGATTTACTTCTCATTCGCGCAGAAAAAGAAGTTGATGTAAAAGAGCTTGCCACATGGTGGACGCGCTTTATTGAAAGCTCACACGAAGAACGCGAAAAACTTTTAAAAGAAGTGGAAAAACCTAAAAAATATAACAGGCGCAAAAAAAGAAAAAAGAAAGAGTGAGATTAAAAATCCGTATCACGTCAGCATGCTTTCCTCATTAACGTCGTCCCGCGATTTATTCGCGGGATCCAGAAAGCCCCACGATGTTGCTCTGGATCCCGCGAATAAATCGCGGGACGACGGTTGTGTAGAAACCTATGTTTGATAAAGGGGGCGAATTTAGTTTTTCAATTTATTCCACAACGACAAAAATCCCGGACATATTTTTTCAGCTACTTCGACTCCCTTAATTTCGATGCCTGGCAATTTTAATTGAATAATGCTTAAGGCCATTGCCATGTGAGGATCATCATGCGCATCTAAAACCGCGGGTTGCAAGTTGCTTGGATAAATTTTCAGCCAATCTTTTCCCTCTTCAACTTTCGCTTGTAATTTTTCTAATTCTTTATGCATTAACGATAATCTTTCGCCATCTTTGGTGTGCATTTTTCTAATATTGGTAATTGTTGTTGGTGTTGTTGCAAAAGAAGCGATGGCTGCCATCGTCATAAATGCATCAGGAAAATGACGTGTATCCACGTTTACCCCTTTTAATTCATCCGGTCCTTGCAAAGTGAGTCCGAATTCATTTTCGATAATTAAACATCCCATTTTTTCTAACACTTGTAGAAATTCAATTTCGCTTTGCTTCGACGTATTACGACTAACGGGTTGAATCGTAATACTCGTACCCATGACTGCAGCGCTTGCTAAAAAATTTATTGCGATCGATAAATCCGGTTCAATCACATAATCACGCGCAAGATAACGTTGCGGCACCGGCACCGAATAACGTCCTCTATGCATACGACGCACTAATACATTGAAATCAGCCATCATTTCACAGGTCATTTCAATTAATGGTTGGCTGATAGAATCATCGGTTTTAATCAGTATCGGTTTTTTTGCAAAAGGGGCTATCATCAAAAGCGCCGAAATATAAATGGCGGAATCATCATGAAGCAGCTCAACTTCACCGCCTTTCAACCCATCTTGTCCTTCGATTTGATTAGCAGAAACTTTGGCTCCTAAACGCGTTAACGCAATATTGTAGGTAAAAATCGGAGATTTTAAAGATTCACTCGAGTCAAAATCAAAAATACCCGCGGAATTAGCACAAATCGTTAACATTAAAATTGCTTCTTTTTTTCCATTATCAAAAAAAAGTTTGCCATTTTCACGTGGTAATTTGCCTCCAGCTCCCCCGATAATACAGGTACGAGTTTCTTGATCGAGTTGAATCATTAAACCCATTTCGCGCAATGCATTAATGAGTCCTAATATGTCATGAGAAATAAAAACATTACGTAATTCTGTTACACCGTCAGCCAATGCACCAAGAAAAATAGCACGATATGTCATTGCAATGGAGCCTGGAATATGAATTTTTGCTGCAACCTTGGTTGCAGGAATTGCTTGATTCATGGATGTACTTAAACCTTTGTCTTTAAAACGTGGGTGACGACAGTAGATGCTTCAGATTATACTCTCCTAGCATTATAATGACAGTGATGAAAGCAATCGGGATAAAAAGAATGGCAAAATATGTGATTGATTTTAATACTGCTCGAGAATTACATCGAATGGGTGATTTAAAGAGCGCCAAAGCAGCATATCTTGACCTTTTAAAATCCAAGCCTCGTAATGCAGAGCTCTTACATGCGCTCGGCATTTTACATACTCAAGAAGAAAATTTCGAAAAAGCAATCGATTTTCTAGAAAAAGCGATGATGCAAAATCAACATGATCCAAGCATCCAATCACATCTCGCGAATGTTTATAAATTTCAAGGGTTATTAGATAAAGCGCAAAATTTACTGGAAAAAACAGTTTCACAATTTCCGGAACATCTTCCTTCTTTAAATAATCTCGCTAATATTTATTTTGCATTAGAAAATTATGAACGCGCTATTTCCTGTTATGAAAAAGCAATCAGCAAAAAACCTGATTATATGGATGCCTATTATAATTTAGGTTTGACTTACATTAAAATGCAGTCTCTGAGTAAAGGAAGAGACACTTTTCAAAAAATATTAGCATTGCATCCCGATCATTTCGCTGCAAGATTTCAACTTGCTTGCATTCTCATGCGAGAAGAAAAAATAACGGAGGCAACAAAAGAATTTTTAGCCATTGAAAATGCACATGCGCATCACTTTGAAACGCAAACTAATTTGGCAACGTGTTATTTAAAAAAAGGTGAAATAAAAGAAGCAAAAAATCATTATAAAAAAGCGCTTGATTTACGTCCGGATGATACACAAATTATTTTTAATTTAGGTGTCGTATCCATGCAAGATAGTAATGTCGATGCGGCCATTCAATACTATCAACAATTTTTGCTATTAAATCCCAATGATTTTGCAACACATAATAATATTGCCGTCGCATTTCTCGCAAAAAATCACTTGCCCTATGCACTCAATCATTTTAAAGAAGCATTACGTTTAGATCCACAAAATGCATCGATTGCCTATATTGTCGAATCACTCTCACAAAATAAAAGTTTGCGCGCGGCTCCTCGCGATTACATTCAATCATTATTTGATAGTTATGCTGATCATTACGAACCGCATTTATTAAATGCATTGGAATATCAAATTCCTGATATTTTTATAAAAGCCATTTCACCTTTTTTATCCAAAAATATCACGATTCTAGATCTTGGCTGTGGAACGGGTTTATGCGGTATTCCTTTTAAATCATACGCCAAAAAATTGGTGGGTGTTGATTTATCCGGAAAAATGCTTCATTTTGCGCGAGAAAAAAATATTTATGACGAATTGATTACCGATGATGTCAAATCATTTTTGGAAAATACTAAAGAAGTATTCGATCTCATTATTGCGGGAGATGTTTTAGTTTATACGGGAGATTTAGCAGAATTATTTTATCTTGCCCACAAAAAATTAACGCCGAATGGGTTATTTATTTTTAACACGGAAGTAAGTGAGCGTGATGACTTTACGATGAATCAATCGGGGCGTTTTAGCCATCATAAAAAATATCTGGAGCAATTAATTGATCAAACACATTTTAAAACGCTGCATTATCAAACTTGCCATACCCGGATGCAGCAGCATCAGTTGGTGGAGGGGCATTTGTATATTTTGTCGAAAGGGATGGTGTGATAGCATATGAATACAAGCCGAACTTATAATGACAACTGAAATAACGCTTATTAATAGTAGAAATGTCATCTCCGCGCAGGCGGAGATCCATTCAGAATGGATTCCCGCCTGCGCGGGAATGACATGAACTTAGGGGACACTATGAAACAATTACTTAAGTTTAGCATTTTTCTCTTAACTATTATTCTACTCGTAAGCTGCAGCTCGATAACTCCTACCGACAAATTACCGGGTAATTACAGCAATCTCCGCGAAACGTGGGCGAGCCAAATCAATACCGACCCCAAAATTTGGATGAAAAATGCAGATCATTGGTTTTTAACCGGTGAATGGAATGCAGATGAACAACGCGTAATCCATGAAGTGAGAACCATTCCAGTATCCGCTTTTCGTCAAATTGAAATTGCAGGAAATTTTAAAGTCGAAATATTGGGCGGCCAAAAAGAAAATTGCATCATCATTTATGGCCCTAAATCTGAAGCCAATCAAGTTATCGTTAATAAATATCCTGATCGAATCATTGTTCGCCAAGCCGCAGAAGGTAGTTTACCGAAAATTATCGTACGCATTGGCGTCAAAAATTTATCGAATTTAACGCATTCAGGAAATGGTTTAATTGTAGGACGCGATATTGAATCCAGCAAACTGACCGTGAATAGTCATGCATTAGGTTCTACTTATTTATCAGGCCATATGAATTTACGAGAAGTGAATAATATGGGAGATGGGACCATTACTCTCATGGGCGTTGAATCTCCCTCGGTTTATTTGAAAGTCATTGGCGCCGGGAATGTAAATTTATACGGTAATATCGGTATTCAAAACATTATTCATAACGGAAATGGCTGCGTGCAAATCATCGGCGCTAATTCCAAAGCATTATCCATTTATGCCTATGGCGATGGTCTGACGACCGTTGCAGGACTCGTGAAATTAAGAGCGGTCACCGCATGCAACAATAGTCGCGTATTGGTCAATTGCGCGCGTAGTCATGAAATTTCTGTTATTGAAAGAAATACCGCTTTTGTCGGTATTGCAGGCGTCACGAATATTGTAAATGTCGATATTGCAGATCATGCATGTTTTCAAGGAGGAAGATTAGTCGCTCACGATGCTTATGTTCGAGCACTTGGATTTTCAGAAGCAAATGTCGGCGCAGATAGAAAAATCTTTGCAGAAGGCCGCGATTTTAGTCGCATTTATTATTTTGGCGATACCAACGTTTCCGCTTTTCCAAGCAAAGATGCGAGAATTTTACGGCTTGGGGCGTTTATGCCGCAGGGGGTTTGTCAAAAATAACCGCCCCTTGGATGGGCTTTGTTGCATGTGAGGTCATCCTGAACGAAGTGAAGGATCGGTTTAATTCTCCACCATCATGTGGATTGTAAACTGATCCTTCACTTCGTTCAGGATGACAAAGCCTGACAAGCATTAGCGTTCCGACGTGAATTTCAATTTTTTCTGATGGTTAGCAACAAATTCTGATAACTCTTGCAAAATATCTACTGTTCGAGGTTTCACTTTTTTCATCAATCCTAAATTTGAAACACGTGCAAGCGCGTCAGCAAGATAACTTGGGCTCGTCTCAGGCGTGCGATTAATTCCAAACATTTTTTTTTGAAGATATTCCTGAAATATAGTCAGTTCTTCGAGATTCGTTAAATCAATCAGTTTAAATTTTTCTACCGCTTCGGATAAAGCCTTTACTTTTTCTTTTGATGCAATATGTCCCTTCGTTTGCTGTTTTTCCTTTTTTTTGGGCGTTAACTCATCAAATTTTTTCTGATCCTTTGATACTTCATTTATTTTTTCATATATTTTATTAAATAAATTTTGTTTTTCTTGGTAATTTTTTACAAATCCAATTCCAAAAATAAAATCCTTAACGTTTTCATCGTGCAGGGAAAATGTGGCTTTATTCACTTTCTGACTCACCATAATTTGAGGATCTTTAATTTTATATTGACTCTCATAAAGAAAAATACTCGCTTCACATTGTGAACGTATACCACCATTTTCCAAAATTAACGGTTCTTCAGGATCATTATTTAAAATCATTTTGGTGAACTGATGTTCTGCCATTATCGAGACGCCATTTTCTTCGGGGCGAAAGGTTTCATGCCAAACGGAAGGATGCATTAAATATTTATCGCTGGTCTGAAGAGAGTTTTGAAGTATGAGAAAACTGAGCGCCCAAGGTAAACCTGATTGATGCAAGTGTAAAATTGCATGGTCTGCTAACGCCTCTTTTTTCTTTTCGTCTGCGACTTTAGAAAAAAGATAATCTGCATAAAAGTGTTTTAAACCTTCGATACTATTAAAAGTCACGTGAGATTCAATATTCAATACAAGATCGTATCGCTTTTTATCTTCATCATTTTTATAAATTTGTTCTAATAACTTTGATAATGCTATTTTTTCGTCCTTAACATATAAATAAATGGTTTGAGCTCCGCTTTCTTTTTTATTATCTTTACCCGGTACAATTGGTGCAGCACGTGCCCAATCTTTCAGAGATTGATTATAATCTTTTTTACCTTCATTTAAGGCTGCGCCAGGAGATTTTTTTCCGCCAATTGAAACATTTTTTCGCTCGGGAAGATTATATAAAGCTTGACATTCTTTCGTTACATCAATAGTTTTTTTCCAATCTTCTTTAGGTTCAGTAATACCTTGTTCTTTTGTTGTTTCTTTTCTGGGTAACATAATATATTTCCTCGATTTTTTAGCGTTAAAACAAATAAAAATAATAATTTTTAAAAATTATTTTCTATGCCCCATACCTTCTTTAGGTTTTATTTTATCTATTTTATCGGAAATAAATTGATCCAAGTTCATCGATATATTATAAGCTTGGTTTATTTTATCAATGTTGACTTCTTCTCTTCGAGTACCTGTTAATTTCTTTGAATTTATATCGTTTATTTTGGCAACAAATTCATAAATCTTGGTGCCTAACATATTTTGGAAATATCGGAGATCTTCATCATTATGCAAATCAACAAATCGAAAATTTTCTACAATGTCTCCTAATTCATTTCTTAAATTGTTATCTTTATCTTCACTCAATTTATTAATTTCATTAAATAACGTTTCAAACATTTCTTTTTTGTCAGGGTAATCCACTACAAAACCTAAACCAAATATAAAATCTTTTATGCTTTCATCTTTAATAGTGTAAGATGCTTGTAAAATTTCATGCTTTACTAATAAATTACCACTTTCATCTTTGTCTACATACATTGTTGAATCACATCGAAGACTCATCAAAACACGATCTTCATCAGGTGTTTCTTTTAGCTTCGACTTCAACCATGAGTTCACTATTAACCCTGAGTAATCATGTTCAACTGTTATTACAACACCGTTATCTAAAGGCGTGTATGTATCTTTCCAACTAGTTGGTTTATGTACAGTTTTCGTATTGAGTGTTTGACTAAAACTTTCGAATATGAGGGTATTTAACGTATTAGGCAATCCTCCTTGATGTAAATGTAATAGTGCATCATCAGCTAATAAATCTTTTTCTTTCTCGTCTTTAACTTTCGAAAATAAATATTCTTTAAAAAATTTTTTCAAACTTTCAACATTTTTAAAAGTATAATGTTTCCCGTCATAAACGATATCACGCTCCTTTTCTTCATCTGTTTCTTTCTGATAAATTTCTTTTAATATTTGATTCAAAGTGACTTGGCCCGACTTAGCCTCATCCGAAAAAAAGAAAACTTCCTGACCGCCATTGCCAGGACTAACCGCTCTTTTCCAATCATTTAAGCTTGACCTCCAGTCTTTTGCTGCGCCAGATGACGCGCCCTTTCCCCCAAGTGTCATTTCTTCTCTTGTCGGAGTATCATAAGTATCTCGACAGATTTCTGTCACATCTATAGGTTTTTCTTCTTTTTTTTTATTCCTAAAAAATTTACTTAACATAGTGGTTTTCCTCGTTTCTTTATTGTCTTAAAAGCCAAATTTTCTAATATTTCACCCATTTTGATATATTATAAACCAAATTATTGGCATTTTGTTCATATTTTTTTCATAAATTTAGGCTTTCAAAATCAATCGATTAGCCCATAAGAACGGGAGGGAGGTGAAATTGTTTCAAAATTGCTATACTCACCATTATTAAATGATTTCTAGAGAAGGACTTCCCATGGCTTTTTAAGGCGTCTTTATCATCATTGCGATGTCAGGTAAAGAAGAAGATGAGAAGGAAAACATTCGAATTAAAGATGAAAGCATCGATGAACTTATTAATAAAACTTATCAATTTAACAAAAATCGTATTTCAACGGTGAAAAATGTGGTGAGTTATTCCGTAGATACGTTAGGTAATCATCAAGAAATTATTACTTCACATCCGCCTAACAGAACATTTAATCCGTGAGTCATTGAAAATCCGTCGTCCCGCGGCTTGTCCGCGGGATCCAGAAATACAATGATGTTGTCACTGGATCCCGCGGACAAGCCGCGGGACGACGAGTTTTTTGATTGTGGATTATTGAAGAGTATTCGGATATTTCTGCATGGGATGAACATCAGAACTTTTCCACTGCGAAGGATAAGTATGTTGCTGTAAATACCACGCGGCTATCTGTTCTAACAATTTTTCAGTTGCACAATTCGCGGCAATGACACCACCTAAGGGTGAATTCATTGGTGCAGGTTGATCAATCGAGAATTCTTTTGATGCAACAACTTTATCAGTTACACCATTAATAATTTGTGCACGCAAATCTAAATGGAAAATGCTTTGGCGATTAAAAAATATTTGTTTAAAATCCATAATCTCAGAACTTAAAATAAAATCATAATCCCCTAATGTCGATTGTGAAACCACCGCCGTAAAATAATGCGTATTTTGCATCGCTTGAATAATTAACGGTTGTAGCATTTGTGCAGGCGGATCACCCCAACTATTTTTGGCAAACGCCGCCACTTTAAAACGAGATGTTGAATACAACATATCTGTAGTACTAAATATAGTTTTCACTTCTGGTGTTGTCACCATTAATGTGTTTCTTCTTTGTAATTTTTTCTTTTGCATGGGCTGCGGGTGTACGTTTAACACATATTTCGTCGTTTCTTCTGTGCTGACAGGAGATAACACTGAACATGCACCCAAAAAACAAAATAGTAGGAGTAACAAATATTTTTGCATTAGCATCATTGACTCTCTCCTGGCCCAGGTGTACGTGGCTCTTTTCCACGAATCAATACCGATGGATTATTTTTTAATTCCGATGTGATTTCTAAAACATTTATCATAATGTTATTTAAATTACTGATCGCTTGATTGGTCGAAGGTATGGTTTGACGATTAAATAAGTCAATCGTGTTTATACTATTTTGTATAAGCGGTGACATTTCGCCGGTAATTTTACGGAGATTTATCATCACATCATTCATTAACTGAATATTTTCTTTACTTAATAAATTCTGCACCGATATGCTGACAGAATGTAAACTTTCATTTAATTTCGTGAGCGCAATATCAAAACGCATTAATAAAGAAGGCGTGGTTTGAATAATAGGATATTCTTCACCGGGAAGTACTTTAATAAGTTGTCTATCTGTTGTTTTATCTACGAGAGAAATAAAGGTAACGCCTGTCAGTCCTCGCATATTCATCGAAGCGCGCGTTCCTTCTGAAATAGGCGTATTACTTCGTACTCTCAATAACAGTTCGACGAGATTTGGATTGGTATGACTAATTTGAATTTTTTTAACCGTCCCCACATTCACGCCGTTAAATTCTACGGCCGCATCTGCTGAAAGACCGCTCACACTTTCTTTCATGTAAACTTTGTAAATATCATAGGTCTCAATCGATAAACCGGAAGACAACCAAATTGTCCCTAAAATAATGGCAGCAAACAATATAAGAACGAATGCACCGACGATTGTGTATCTGACATTGGTTTCCATAGCTTCAGCCCTTGGGATCACATACGTGCATGATCCTTAGTGATAAATACTTTCAGCCGTTCGCCCACGTGAACCTTTAAAAAACTTTTGAATCAATGGATGCGGATTTTTTATTAGCTCCGACATTTTATCGACACAGAGTACTTTTCCTTCTCCTAAAAAAGCCACTCGATCGGTAACAGTCCACAAAGTATCCAAATCATGCGTAACAATCACGACCGTTAAACCCATTGTACTCTGTAAGTTTACTATTAATTCGTCTAAACCCCCAGCGCTCACGGGATCCAAACCTGCCGTTGGTTCATCAAGAAACAATAATTCAGGATCTAACACAATTGCGCGCGACAGTGCGGCACGTTTTTGCATACCGCCACTCAGTTCGGACGGGTATTTACTAATGGCATTTACGGGTAAACCGCTTAATAAAATTTTAAGTGCAGCGAGCTCTTTAATGGTTTTGGAATCTAAATGCGTATGTTCTTTCAAAGGAAAGCTCGTGTTTTCCAATAAAGTTAAAGAACTAAACAGTGCATTTTGCTGAAACAATACCCCTAAACGTTTTTGCACTGACAATAACGTTTGATAATTTGCAGTAGTGACTTCCTCATTAAAAACGCGAATCGATCCCGAATCCGGTGGCTGCAACATCAATATTTCTCGTAATAATGTGGTTTTTCCCGATCCACTTCCACCCACAATTGCGATGATTTCACCTTTTTTGATCGATAAACTTAAATCTTTGTGCACCCATTCATTTCCGAGCTTAATGCTCACGTCTTTGACTTCGATAATGTTTTCTTCTTTTTTCATAAATTGAGCCTGCTGAAAATGATTGAAAAAAGAGCATCCGCAACTATAATGAAAAAAATCGCGAGAACGACACTACGCGTCGTTAATCTACCTAAACTTTCGGCATTACTTTTGACCTGCATGCCTTGAAAACATCCAATACTTGCAATAATCAATGCAAAAACTGGCGCCTTTCCTAAACCAATGAGTAAAGAACGGACGGGTATCTCATGTTGAAATCGTTGAATGAAGTCATAAAAGGAAATGCCCAACATATTTTCTGTCATTAACATACCGCCCAAAATACCGAAAACATCCGCCCACATGGTGAGCAATGGCAGCGCAATGACTAGCCCAATAATGCGTGGAATTAACAATAATTCGGCCGGCGTCACCCCCATGGTGTTTAACGCATCGATTTCTTGATTAATCTTCATGATACCGAGTTCTGCGGTATACGAAGAACCTGTCCTCCCTGCCACCATAATCGCGGTTAGCAAGGGCCCAAATTCACGTAAAACCGATAGGCCCAACAAGTTCACGATAAAAACACCAGCGCCATAATTTCTTAATTGGTTTCCCATTTGATAGGCAATGACGACCCCGATCATGAAAGATAAAAGCCCAATAATGGGTAATGCGCGGTATCCGGTGTTATCGACGACATTCACCAACGATTGAAACCGCCAGTGTTTTGGCACAAAAATGCCACGAATAAATTCAATAAATAATAAACCGATAAAACCCAAATATTCCCAGAAATCGATAATTTGGCTGATATTTTGACGGCCTATTTGCCCGAGCCAGTTGAGTTTTTTGAGTTGGGGTATTTCATTGGATGGAACGATCCGTTTTTCGATAATACCAATGAGCTTTGCAGTTTCTTCAGGAAAATTTTCAAAATGAATGGTGATATTTTTTTCATGCAGTTTTTTGATGTGCTTGTCAATTAACCAAGCACCTGAACTATCCATATTGACGAGTTGTCTGCCATCAACCCAAAGTTCACCAGTAGTCGGCCAAGAAATTTTGTGTAATTGTTTTCGGATGACATTAAAATTGTGTAGATTCCATTCGCCACGGCAAACTAAACGTCGGTTTTCTCGATCGAATTCGACAAATAGTCGGACATCCATGTGAAAAACCTATTGAAGTGTATTCTTAAAGTATGGCCCGAAATGTTGATTGATGCAATGACACGCCAGAAGGGTTTAGTGATTAGTCAAAAAACGATCTAGTGAATTCGCAAAGCGCATAACATCTTTTTTACCCAAGACATTGGGTCCACCGGTGATTAGCCCACTACTTCTTAAATCAGCGCTAAAATTTCGCATAGAAAGAATTTGTTTAATATTATTTGCGGTATAAAAATCACCTCTGGGGTTTAACGCAAAACTTCCTTTTTCAATAACCGCATCCGCAAGGGGAATATCTGCTGTCACGACTAAATCACCCGCATTGACATTGCAGACAATATAATTATCGGCAACATCAAATCCGGGGGCCACCTTCACCGTTTTAATAAAAGTGGAGGTTGGAACTGAAATAAGCTGATTCGCAACCAACGTCATGTTTATTTTGGTTCGATTCACAGCGCGAAACAAAATCTCTTTGATGGCTTTTGGACAAGCGTCTGCATCAACCCATATTTGCAATGTCATACTCCTGACAAAGCCGAGGTTGTTAACGACTCAACGATGGTAAAGCAGCATCATCGCTCATCATCATCTTCATCGACGCGCCAACTTGACCCATCAAAGCCTTCATCACAGATTCTGATTGGCTGTAATCTTTATAACGTTGCACCGAGAATTCTTTACGCATGACGTCTTGCAAATTACCGAGGCCATCAATTAAGCCTAATTTCAGTGCGGATTGACCCGTCCAAAAATCGCCGGTAAAAAGAATTTTCGGGTCGGCTTGCAATTTGCCTTTTCGACCTTCAACCACAACTTTCACAAAATTCTCATGAATGTCGCCGATCAATTGATCAATCTTCGCAACATCTGCAGCATTTTGCGGTAAGAATGGATCGAGACGATCTTTTTCAGCGCCTGAAGCATAAACCCGACGCTCAACACCCACTTTTTTCAATAAATCCGCGAATCCAAATCCTTTCATAATGACACCGATTGATCCGGTAATAGAGTTAGGATTCACATAAATTTTATCTGCTGCAACCGCGACAAAATAAGCGCCCGATGCCAGCATATCTTCACCCACTACAATGACTTTTTTATTGTATTTTTTCTTTAAATCGAGAATCGCATCATGAATAATCGACGCTTGAACCGGCGTACCGCCGCCTGAATTAATATCTAAAATAACACCTTTCGATTCTGTGTCCTTGAATGCATTAACCAACAAAGGAACGACATTTTGCGCTGAAAAATCATCATCCGGACCAATCATGCCTTGTAATCGAACCATAGAGACATAATCTTTGCCTTCACCTTCTGAAAGATTGTTGGGAGTACTTTCAGAAAACACCACAAATAAAATTAAAACGATCACCAAAAGTCCGATGAAGAATCGAATATTCTTCCAGCGTTTTTCGGAACGTTTTTCTTGAATCAAATCCTTGACCAGTAATTGAGTCAAATTTTCAGATTCTTCTGACATATACATAACCTATATTAATCGAAAGAAAGGTTGCTATAATTAGTCGGTGTCGCGAAATAAAAAATCTGTCATGCCAGCATGCTTTTAGCTGGCATGACATGGCTTTTATTCGTGAAACCCTTACTACATCGCAAGGAACAATTCGCATGCGAGCTGCACACTGTACACTGCTAAGCCTTCTCTTCGCAAGTGTTTCGCATGGCGCGCCAATCTTCAATTTAACCCCCGGTGTCACTCCCATCAGTCATGATATTTATGATTTGCACATGACTATTTTTTGGGTGTGTGTCGCTATCGGATTAGTTGTTTTTAGTGTGATGGGTTATGCCATTTTTAAGCATCGCAAAAGCAAAGGATTCAAAGTAGCTAAATTTCATGAGCATTTAGGGTTAGAAATCACTTGGACTATTGTGCCTGTCATCATTTTAACGCTGATGGCGATACCGGCAACCCAAGTGTTGTCGCATATTCGTAATACAGAAAAATCAGATATTACTATCAAAATCACTGGATTTCAGTGGAAATGGCGATATGAATATGTGGATCAAGGCATTAATTTTTTTAGTAATATCACAACGCCTCAAGATGAAATTCACAATAAAATCCCAAAAACCGCAGATTATTTGAGAACCGTTGATCATCCCTTAGTGGTTCCCATTCACAAAAAAATTCGTTTTCTCATCACTTCCAATGATGTCATTCATTCTTGGTGGGTACGAGATTTGGGAACCAAACAAGATGCGATCCCGGGTTATATTCACGAATCGTGGGCACGTATTAATCGACCCGGCATTTATCACGGTCAATGCGCTGAATTGTGCGGAATAAATCACGCCTATATGCCAATTGTTGTCATTGCAATGGCGGAAAAAGATTTTGACAATTGGATACTTCAACAAAAAGGATTGGCACCGGTGCCAACCCTGCCAGTTGCAACACCAGGACAGCCGCAAGCGGTTGCGACGCCACCAAAACCCATGACACCCGATGAACAAATGGCGAAAGGTAAACAGGTCTTTGAAGGAACATGTGCTGCATGCCATCAAGTGACGGGCGAAGGCCTGCCGCCGACGTATCCTGCATTAAAAGGAAGTAAGATCGCCACAGGCCCCGTGGCAGATCATTTACACATCGTATTATTCGGTAAACCTGGGACCGCGATGCAATCGTTTAAAGATCAGTTTAGTGACGAAGAATTAGCTGCGGTCATTACTTATGAAAGAAATTCGTGGGGGAATAAGGGGGAGGCGGTGACGGTGCAAGAGGTGACTGATGCGAAGTCAAAGACTTCATCTTAACATTGGGTGTCATTCCCGCGCAGGCGGGAATCCATTATGAATAGATTCCCGCCTGCGCGGGAATGACAAGAAATAGGAGAAGTATGTTACCCCGAATCTCTCGCTGGCTCTTCACCACCAATCACAAAGACATTGGCACCTTATATTTAATATTAAGCGGCACGATGTTTTTCATCGGTGGCATACTCGCGATGCTCATCCGTTTAGAATTATTTCATCCTGGCTTAAGTTATTTTCAACCTGAATTTTACAATCAATTGGTAACCATGCATGGTTTAATCATGATTTTTGGCGCCATCATGCCCGCGTTTATAGGTCTTGCCAATTGGATGATCCCTCTCATGATTGGCTCGCCAGATATGGCGCTGCCACGGCTCAATAATTGGAGTTTTTGGATCTTACCTTTTGCTTTTACCATTATGCTAAGTACATTCTTTTTGGGTGGAGGCGGACCTAATTTTGGTTGGACGATGTACGCACCATTGTCGACAACTTTTGGTCCGCCTAGCACCGATTTTTTAATTGTCGCGATTCATCTTTTGGGGATCTCATCGATTTTGGGTGGGATTAATATCATTGTCACCATTTTAAATATGCGCGAACCCGGGATAACATTGATGAAAATGCCATTATTTGTTTGGTCATGGTTAATTACCGCATTTTTATTAATTCTCGCGATGCCGGTGTTGGCAGGTGTTGTCACAATGATGCTATTTGATCGACATTTTGGAACCAGTTTTTTTAATGCCGCGGGTGGCGGCGATCCCATTATGTATCAACATTTATTTTGGTTCTTTGGTCACCCTGAAGTTTACATCATGATTTTGCCGGGTTTTGGCATTATTTCTGAAATTATTCCAACGTTCAGTCGAAAAAAATTATTTGGTTATACTTTTATGGTGGCAGCACTTGCATCCATTGCTTTTCTTTCTTTTATCGTATGGGCGCATCACATGTTTACGACGGGGATTAGCCTACCCACACAAATATTTTTTATGTATACCACGATGCTTATCGCAGTCCCGACAGGCATTAAAGTATTTAATTGGGTCGGCACGATGTTTAAAGGTTCCCTCACTTTCGAAACACCGATGTTGTTTGCCGTCGCCTTCGTGTGTTTGTTTACGATTGGTGGTTTTTCAGGATTAATGCTTGCCATTGTACCTGCCGATTATCAATATCAAGATACTTATTTTGTCGTGGCGCATTTTCATTATGTATTAGTGACTGGTGCACTTTTTACGATTATTGCCGGCGTTTATTATTGGCTACCCAAATGGACTGGGCATTATTACAATGAAACGCTGGGCAAAATCCACTTTTGGTTAACCGTCATCGCGGTCAACATTACCTTTTTCCCCATGCATTTTTTAGGACTCGCAGGGATGCCGAGACGCATTCCCGATTATGCCCTGCAATATAGCAGTTTTAATGAAATCGCAACGATCGGCGCTTTTATTTTAGGTGCCGCCCAATTTATTTTTTTATATAACATTATTTCCACGATTCGGGGTGGCGTTACCGCATCCTCTCGCGTGTGGGAAGGTGCGGAAGGTTTAGAATGGACCGTCCCCTCACCCGCGCCCTATCACACTTTTGCCGAGGAAGTGTCATGACAACCAAACCTTATTTTTTACCAAAACCGAGTCATTGGCCGTTATTAGGATCGCTAGGATTATTTTGCTTCGTGCTCGGCATCATTAATATTATTCATCAAAATTGGTACGGACATTATTTGTTTATGAGTGGCGCGCTGCTACTCGCCTATACTATGTATGGTTGGTTTAGCACTGTCATTGATGAAAGTTTACACGGATTGCACAATCCCAAAATGGATCGTACTTATCGGTTTGGAATGATCTGGTTTATCACGTCGGAAGTGGCTTTGTTCGGGATTTTTTTCTTCGCATTATTTTATATTCGATTATATGCAGTGCCTGAACTTGGTGAAAACACGATTTTGTGGCCGCAATTTAAAGCAACCTGGCCTTTATTAAAAAACCCAAATCCGACCGCTTTCCCAGGCCCGCACGAAGTGATGTCAGCATTCGGATTACCAGCGCTTAATACTTTGATCTTATTAAGTAGTGCACTCACCGTAACGGTCGCGCATTGGGGTTTGCAAACCAATCAAAGAATTATCCTTAACGTTTTTTTATCGATCACCATTCTTTTGGGACTTATTTTTTTAAGCCTGCAAGCCTATGAATATACGGAAGCTTATACACAATTCAACTTGACTTTATATAGCGGTATTTACGGGTCAACATTTTTCATGTTAACCGGTTTTCATGCGGCGCACGTGATGATAGGACTCACGATGCTCTCCGTTATTTTGATTCGATGTCTGAAAGGCCATTTTTTACCACATCATGATTTTGGTTTTGAAGCCGTCTCATGGTATTGGCATTTTGTGGATGTCATTTGGTTATTTTTGTTTATTTTTGTTTATTGGTTATAATGAACCGCAATAAAATTCTTCTAAAAGGATAAAAAAATGCCTTGGTTAATTAATGCGGCTCAACTCGACAAATTTCGCAAAAGCCAAAAAAATTTAGTGATTCTTGACGCCAGTTTTCATTTAGATGAAACGCGTAATGCGAAACAAGAATTTATAGAAAAACATATTGTAGACGCGCAATTTTTCGATATTACCGAATTTTGTGATGCGGGAAGTGCGATTCCTTCCATGTTAATGCAAGACGAAAAAATTATTAGCGAAAAACTAGGCAATTTAGGCATTCGGAATGATTTTAAAATTATTATTTATGACAATAGTGAGCTGCATAGTTCGGCGCGCGCGCTATGGATGTTTAAAATGTTTGGGCACAATCCTCATCAACTTTACATTTTAGACGGTGGTTTTAAAGCGTATGAAAGTGCAGGTTTTAAAACAGAATCGGGTAACAAAAACGTGGGGGCGAAAGTTTATAAAGCAGAATGGAAATCTCAATTTTTACGAACATTGACTGATGTAAAAAACAATTTAAAAAATCCAACTCAGCAAATTGTGGATGTACGTCACCCCGTGCGTTATGCGGGCGGGAAAGAAACTCGCGCGGGACTTCGATCAGGACATATTCCTGGCAGTGTTTGTTTGCCATATTTTATTTTGTTTGAAAAAGATGGAACATTTCTACCGCAAGATAAAATTCGAAAAAAACTTTCCGATTTAAACCTTGATCCTTCTTTACCTATGTTAATTACCTGTGGATCTGGCATTACTGCGCCTATTTTAGATTTTCTATTAGATATCATGAATTATGATGCGCATGGTGTTTATGATGGTGCATGGGCAGAATATGGTACTGAAACACTATTTCCAGGAGAAACAAGTCTGACAGAACGCCCTATCGAGACTTGTGTGGATAATTAATCCAAATAATATTATTTTGCAGCAATTCCCTCTAAGAACACCCCATCGCGAAAAGTTAGCGGGAACAGCTGAATATTTTGATAGTTTTAAATAAATAAATGTACATTTATTTAACTCTTGTATATAATTTGCATAACTTAGAAATCTTTGAGAAATCGTTATGCATAGAAAACCTCCTGATTTTAGCTTAAGCGTAGAAGTAGACATATCCAACTTAGGCGAAAGCTTTTATCGTGCAGCCATTCTGTATTTAAAATCCGGAATAGATGATCCTGACAAATTACGACATGCGATATCATTGCTTCGAAGTTCAGCTGAGAATCATGGAAATCCCAATGCCGCCAATGAGTTAGGTGATATTTATAAAAGTGGTTCTCATGGGATCCCTCAAGATTATAAAGAAGCATTTCACTGGTATCAAATTTCCGCAAATAAAAATAATGCGGTAAGCCAAGCCAATCTCGGTTATCTTCTTCAAGAAGGATTAGGTGTAACGCAAAATATGCCGGAGGCTATACGTTACTATCGTTTATCGGCAGAACAGAGAAATCCATATGGTCTCTTTAGTCTCGCCTGTTGTTATCGTAATGGTGAAGGCGTCCAAAAAGATGATAAAGAAGCCGCGCGGCTTTATCAATTATCAGCAGATCAAAAATTTTCGCCATCCGAATACAATTTAGGCATCATGTACCGAGATGGAAGAGGTGTTCCGCAAGATAATAAAAAAGCATTTTATTGGGTAGAACGAGCAGCTAATCAAAATTTCGCAGGTGCACAATTTGCGCTTGGCGCAAATTTTGAAACGGGTCAATTGGTCCCGATAGATGAAAAAAAAGCCCTCTATTGGTATCGAAAAGCTGCCCTGCAAAATCATGCAGAGGCACAATATAATTTAGGTTTAAGTTATAAAAATGGTCTCGGGGTAGAAAAGGATGCTAAAGAAGCAAAATATTGGCTTGAACTCGCCGCTGGTCAGGATTTCCCTTTAGCACAATACAGTTTGGGATTACTATATTCCAAGGGAGCAGAAGAGATACCAACGGATTATGGAAGAGCATTCAATCTTTTTCAGTTAGCCGCAAAACAAGATCACCAGGAAGCGCAATACTTGGTAGCTTGCATGTATTTGGATGGCAAAGGCACAAGTCTTAATTTACGCAAAGGCTTTCAATGGATGAAACTCGCAGCAGAGAACAAATATGCTCCGGCAGAATTACAATTAGGTTTCCTATATCTTAATGGAGAAGCCACGCCTCCTGATCCAGCAATTGCTTTTTCTTGGTTTATGAAAGCCGCTAAACATAAAGAAAGTAAAGCTTTTATTCAACTAGGCATTATGTATGAAAAAGGCGTGGGCGTTCCGCAAGATTATAATAAAGCACTACAATACTTTTTACAGGGAACAAAAAAAGAATCTCCTGATTTATTAATAGCGCTTCTTTTAGAAAAATCTGAGTTTATAACAGATATTTTACCCGCCCTGCAATTCCTAATAAAAACTGCAAATATTGAAGCTATGCAAGCGTTACTAACAAAACCCATCAAATTATCAGAATTTAATAAATCATTACTACTTTCTTATGCGATAGAACAAAAACAATATAAATGTACGCGGATATTATTAGAAAACAAAGCAACGACTGCGATCGTCAATAATAAAACACCCCTTCAAGCCGCATTAAAACTCAATGAAATAAAGTTTATCGAGTTGTTATTAGCACACAAAGCCGTCCCCATAGAAAAAGACATGAAATCCTTTGCCGCATTCGTGCAAACAAACTTATCGCTAATCATAGAGAAAGAAAAATTTCAATTCCTTGATGTTCTTCCAACAACTCATCTCTCTTCTTTTAAGAAAAAATTAAAACGCGAGGATTTGCTGGCTTTATCAAAAAAGACTAAGAGCGAAAATGCAATGAGAAAATTACTGCGAGAAAAAAAAGAACTTTCGCTTAACATATTACAAATTGCGATACTTCATGGTAAAGAAAAGCTCGTTGAAACGTTACTGAAAAAAGGTATTCCTATTAACGAACCAAACAACGATTGGAGTCCAAGTAAATTAGCAAGTTTAATGAAACTTGATATCGAGAAATTATTATCGCCAAAAAAACTTGAAAAAGATGACAAACAGGTAGAAAACACTCAAAAAAAATCTAAGAAAAAAAATAAAAATAAAAAAGCCAAAACGCTTACCACACCCACCGTTTCAATCGACAAAATGGAAATAGAGGAAGAAGAAAAAACAACACCAGAAACCATTACTATTGATACACCAGTCGAAATACCTGAAGTAGAGAAAACCACCGCGACTATCGATATTTCAATTGAGACGCCTGAAATAAAAAATGAGGAAAAGTCTATTTCCTCAGAAGAAAAAATTACGCCCGCAATGGATCAACAAATTATTCCGAAGAGTACCACCGCTTCATTACTCAAAACCTCTTTGAAATCAAAATTAAAACCAACTGCCAAACCTTTTGAATCAAAACTTTTTAGCAAACCAGTTCTCCAATCAAGAATGTTAGATGATTCTAAAAGTGTAACAATAAAAGATATGCTCTCTGATCATGGATACCAAACCATGATTTTTGATTTAATGACTGAAGATAAGAATCGTAATCAATGTCACAAATTTAGACTCGTCGGCGCGACTTATAATTTATTAGATCGTTGTTTTTCTAAAGAAGACAATAAGGGAAAATTTTCAAATAATCAAGAGAACAAATCAGAAAATTTTAGCGAATATTGGACTCGAAAAAATAAACAAGCGATGACTAAAATATTCGAAATCTTAGAAAAAAATTCTGTTGATTTTATGTTTTTACAAGAAATTGACTTTGTAAATCCCAACCACAAATTTAAATTTTCTTCGGAAGAACAATCGAAAATTTATAATTTTGGAACAGATTTTATAGAAAAATTAGCATTGAAGGGTTATGACATACTTATTAGCACATCTTCTCAAACTGACATTCAACCGATGGCTACTATTTATCGAGTTTCTACATTTAAATTTATCAATCCAGAATGTTGTTATGGCACGTTATCCGATAGCAACGGATATAATCGCGCCTGGGTTACTCTGTTGCAACATAAATCTTCAGGTCAATTCGTTTCTTTAATGAATCTTCATCTCAGTTATGCTGATTCATATTTCAATTCCATCATTGATTTAATGAAATCAAATTCCAAGAAAAATGTGATGACTATTGCTGGCGGCGATACGAATCATACGCCAGAGGATATACCCGGCTTAGTATCGGTGAATCCTAAATTTGGCGTCACCAATATTCAAATGTCAGACAACAAACTATCAACGAAAGATGAAAAAGGTCGTGATAAATGTTATGACGGGTATTTTATAGGACCGCCTCAGGATGGAATAATAGGATTTCAATTTGGTGATTGCGAAGTTTTTCAGAAAAATGAAAAGGATGTGATTCAATCAAAAATTATAACCGGCGGTGGTCACGCCATGCGATTCACCAAAAAAGGAGAGCCATTTAATGACAATCAAAGCGCTCCGTCTACTGATCACACAACCGTTGTCACGCGGCGACCTGTTCGTGGGATCCAGAGTTGACGTATCCGCCTGTCAGTATAAGGTGTTTTAGGGGTTGGTGACGTATTATTTTACTGTACACTAATTTGACTTTTGTATACAATCTGTTGAATATTTTTACCAACCTAAACAGATAACACTTATGCTCAAAAAAAAATCAATGCCGTTCACGCCTCAAAAAGCATACGATTTAGCAATTTCCCGAATGGATATGAAACCCACAGAACTAGAAAAAAAAGAAATCGTGAAATTACTTAGTTTTTCAGCAGGAGAAGGCTACGCCCCCGCCCAAGTGTGCTTAGGGCAATTGTATCATGCAGGAAGCATGAATGTTCCAAAAGATCTTAAAAAAGCCGCGTATTGGTTCAAATTAGCCGCAGGACAAAACAATTACTCAGCAACGACTTTCTTAGCCATCATGTACGAACGCGGAACTGGAGTAGACAAGGATTCTAAAAAAGCAATGGAATTACATCTTCCCTTTGCAATAATAGGAGTCCCAGAATCGCAATACTTTGTGGGAAATTATTATTATTTCGGGAAGGGTATTGTTAAAGACTTTAAGAAAGCTGAAAAATGGTATCTTCCCGCTGCCAATCGAAATCATACATTAGCGCAAACCAATTTAGGCTTTATATATTTATCTGGAGAAAATGGAATTACTCAAGATTATGAAAAAGCGCATCATTGGTTGCAGTTATCAGGAAAAAAAAATGCAGCATCGCAAGCGTATTTAGCCTCGATGCATTTTAATGGCAACGGCATACCAAAAGATGAGAAAGAATCATTCCGTTTAGCAGAATTAAGCGCAAATCAAAATTGTCCTGAAGGGCTACGCATGTTGGGATTTTTATATACCAATGGGTTTGGCACCAAACAAAACCTTAAAAAAGGTGTGCATTATTTACTTTTAGCAGTTAAGAAAAATGCGCAAAATTCGTTAGAATTTTTAACTCAGTTAATCATCGTTAAAAAATATGATATTTTAAAAGATGATATGCTACCTTCCTTACATTTTTTTATAGAAACTGCAAATGTTGAAGCAATTAAATCAATATTTCAACATCCAGACATTTTACCGGAAAGTAAAAAATTAGGATTGATTGCTTTTGCTATTGAAAGACGGCAATATGAAATCATCAAAATTTTATTAGAAAGCAAAGTAAACCCTAATGAGGTCGTCAACAATAGAAGTCTTTTGCAATTCGCATTAGAACAAAAAGATCTAAAATCTATTGAATTATTAATCGAACATAAAGCAGTTCCGAGAGAAATCGAATTAGAATCTTTCACCTCTTTTGTTCAAAATAATCTTATTGCTTTAATGGCACTTGAAAAAATAAATCTTTTAGAAGTGATTCCTTCAGAAAATCTAGCGTTGATAAAAAATGAAATAAATAGCAAAAATTTAATTGCCTTCGCAGAAAAAAAATTACGCGCGACGGAAATGAAAAAATTATTAGGAACAAAAAATCAAGTTTCTTTAAATATTTTACAAATTGCAGTACTTTGTGAAAAACCAAAAATTATTGAAATGTTATTAAAAAAAGATATCTCTCCAAACGAACCTAACAATAAATGGAGTCCAGCAAAATTAGATCGCGCCCTCAAATTTTATCACCTCACAAAAAAACCGGCGGAAGACAAAGAAGAAGAGGATTTACCTATAAAATTATCACTTATCCAAAAAGAATTTACCGCAAAACATCAGGACGTAGATAACAAAATTAAAGACTTGCAAAAGTCTTATCAAAAACTCGAGTTTTCACATCTAAAAAAACTTTCCACAAACTATAAAGATAACAAATTTATTCAACAATACTCGAAACAATTATCGGACTTTAAAATTTTAAACGATAAAGCAAAACCTATTCAAAAAGATATTGAAAGTATTAAAAAATTATTGTCAAAGCTTGATGGAATGCTAAAAAAAATAGAACTAGATAATGTAGCAATCACGCCAAAGACAAAAAATGCCAAGCAAAAAAATAAAAATTCGAAAACAGCTTCTGCACATGGAAAGACTACACCACCCTTAGAATCTAAAAAATCGGAAACGCTTTCAGAAACTCCAGTTGAAACGAAGCTTGATCATGGCGTCGAAGATTGGGTAGAAGAAAAACCAGCGAAACCCGTCAAGGTTTTCAAACAACCCTCCATTAAAATGGTAACTCCTTTAAAACAACCTTTTGAAAATATTGTCGTTTCAAACAGAGAACCAGAACCTATTAAAACCATCGTTGCGAAAGATCCGGAACCCGCTAAAATCATTACAGTTCCTAAACCCGTACCTGCTTCAAAAAAACAAGTTAAAACTGAAAAACCTAAAAATACTCGACGCGGGAAACCGCCTTCAAAAAATGTAGGCCGCAAAAAAAGAGAACGTGAAAAAGATCGCGACATGAATAAACGAAAATTTACTTATGTCCCAGTCAGTTCAACTAAATTACAACCACTAGAACCTATTAAACCTAAAGAAATATTACAAAACCCTGCTCGCATCAGCAACAGAGATTCATTCATCGAAGATTTGAAACTTAAACCAATAAAAGTGAACCCGGAATATATCGACAATTTACAACCGATTGATACCACACAACCCACTTATGTTTCACCATTAAAAGATATATCTCAATCGTCACTATCTACCACCGCTGCATTATTCCAAGCATGTTTAAGCTTACAGCCATCAGAAGTCGTAAAACCAAGATTAGAACCTGAAAAAGTACGCTGTGAGTCAAAATTTTTTAGTAAAACAAGCTTACTGCCCACACCGCCTAAAAACATAACACTAGAAGATGCACTTTCTGATCACGGAATCCAAACGATGTCGTTTGATTTATATTTGGATGTTTATGGTTATCAACAACAACATATATTTCAATTAATGGGCGCGACAAATAATATGATGGATTCTGGTTTTTCTAAAGCTGAAAATAACGGAAGATTTGCAAATAACCCATGGGATAAATCCGAGAATTTTCAAGAATATTTGATTCGAAAAAAGAAACAAATCAATAAAATACTCGATTTATTAGAAAAAAAATCGATTGATTTTATGTTTTTACAGGAAATTGATTTTTTAAATCCATATCACAAATCTAAATTTTCTACTAAAGAACATGAGACAGCACTGATGAAGTTAAAAAAAGAATTCTTACAAGCATTATATGCGAAAGGTTACAATATCAACATCAGTACGATAGCAGATTCCAGAAATCAACCAATGGCCACGATTTATAGCACCGCTACATTTACTAGTTCGAATAAACCATATGGAATTCTGGGAGATAGCAAAGATTGTTATCGTGGTTGGAACACTGTCCTACAACACAAAGCATCTCAACAATTTGTCTCTTTAATCAATCTTCATCTCAGTTATACCGATTCTTATTTTGATTCAATCATTCATTTAATGAAGTTAAATTCCGATAGAGATATTGTTACTATTGCTGGCGGCGATACTAATCAAACGTCGAAGGACATTAAAGGTTTAATATCCATGAATCCTATTTTTGGCGTGACAAATATTCAAATGTTAAACGATAAATTATCCACGGTAGATGAAAAAGGTCGCGATAAATGTTATGACGGATTTTTTTTGGCAGCGCCTATCAATGGAATGATGGGGTTTCAACTCAATGACTGCGAAGTGTTTTGTAAAAATGAAAATGGCGTCATTTCTTTAAAAACTATCCCACTAGCGCTTCAAGCTTATCGATTCACAAAAAATGGGGAATCGTTTTTTGAAAGCTTCGCCGGTCCTACGCAAACCTATGTACAGCCTAAAACAAGATCGTTTTATTTTTAATGAAAAAAAATTTAACATAAAGCCTTATTTGCTAAACTTAATATATTCTTTTAAGATGAATGAACCGAGTTCGCAAAAGGATATGTTATGGCCAAAGCAATGTTTGCCGCAGGATGTTTTTGGGGAGTCGAAGAATTTTTTCGTCAATTGAATGGCATTATCAATACACGTGTCGGTTATGCGGGAGGCCACACGAAAAATCCCACCTATAAAGAAGTTTGCAAAGATACCACCGGTCATGCAGAAACTGTAGAAATTGAATTTGATCCTTCTGTTATTTCATATGAAGCGCTCGTGCAATTTTTTTTCGATCACCATAATCCCACGACTAAAAATCGCCAAGGCCCTGATATCGGTAGTCAATATCGCTCAATTATTTTTTATTATTCAAAAGAAGAAGAAAAAAGCGCTCATAAAATAAAAACTAAACTAGAAAAATCCAAAAAATATCGCCACCCCATTGTGACAGAAATTATTCCTGCCACGGAATTTTATCCCGCGGAAGATTATCATCAGCGGTATTTGCAAAAACGAAATATTTCGCATTGTAGTAATTAGCTTCACTGTCATGCCTTTAGCCGTCGTCCCGCGGCAAGTCCTAAGGGATCCAGAGCAGCTTAATCATTGCCACTGGATCCCGCGAATAAATCGCGGGACGACGGTTGTGTAGATACCTATGATGCTTTTAGCTGGCATGACAGCGCTACGTCCTCAACGCCTCAATCGGATCCAACTCGGAGGCATGATACGCAGGATAAAATCCAAAAAAAATGCCGACTGCAACAGATACACTAAATCCAATCACCGGCGGTAGTAAAAAAAACATAAATTCCCAATGCCACATTTTCGCCATGATGTAAGCGATCGTAACACCAATGATTATTCCTAAAATCCCTCCAAAAACCGACAATATTACTGCTTCAAGCAAAAATAATAATTGAATATCTCGCGGTTTTGCGCCTACACTTAAGCGAATACCAATTTCGCGCCTTCTTAATACGACTGATACTAACATGATATTCATCACGCCAATCCCACCGACGATTAATGAAATACTGCCAATTAACCCTAAAAAAATTGTAAAAATTTGACTTTGTTTCGCCATACGCGCAATTAATTCTTTTGCACTACGAAAAAATAAATTTTTATTCGGTACAAATTGACGAATATATTGTGAAATTTTGTCTTCGACCAATGCAATGTTCGCATCGGGTTTAAGGCGAATGATAATGTTATTAATCGTCGAATATTGACTTAACACCATCGAAGTTTGAATGGGAATCATGACAACATGATCAATGTTCGCATAGACGAAACTACTTTCTTGCCATGGCTTTGCAACGCCAATAATCGTAAAAATATTTTTTCCAATTTGTATTTGCTGACCAATCGCACTTTTCAAAGTATACGATTGAATTTTTTCATTAACGTCATTTCCAATGACGCAAAAAAAAGCATAGCCATCTAAATCAGAAATAAATCGCCCTACAACATCAACATGTATTATTTCAGCGAAACTTTCTGTGACACCCAGCACCGTTTCATTAAGCTCATGCCCGTCAAACTGCATAGGACTAAATAATTGCGTATAAGCTGCTGAATTAACAATATCATTACTTGCTTTCGAAATATTTATTGCTTGCGAAAAAGTTAAATTCATTTCGTTATTATGTTCTGCATTATCATTATTGGTGACAGAGACTGCTAATAAATCCGTTCCTAGCACTTTAAATTGTTTTAACGCTTCGTTTGTCGCCAATTGTCCGCCGAGAACCATGGCAACGACAGAAGCCGTTCCCACTAGTATTCCTAATAATGCTAACGTCGAACGCAGCTTCGTCGTTCGTAAATGCAGAAAACCTTCTCGCACATGATGAAGAAATTTCACAATATCAACTTCCAAAATGAAATGAGGTATTTTACACTGTTTAAGGTTTAAGATATTAATGTTAAGAAATGGAGTTTCAATATGCTAGATAATAACATCGATGTAGAAAAAGACGATTTAAAACCCACCCCTCCTTACCACCGCCGACCCAGACAACAATCCAAAGTGATGCCAGAATTAAAATCCGTAGGCGTCGATTTAGGATTTTTTAAACATGCAAAACCTTATCAGTTAGCCGCAGTCTCTGGCGGTGTTGCATCATTGTTATCACTGACTTATTACCTAGTTCCTGCAGTGGCAATGGGATTATGGGCAGCTGCATTGCCAACCATCGTGATTGGAGGAGGCGCTGCAGGCTTAGCCGCTGGCGGTAAAGTAGCGTGGGAAGAAATACAAAAATGCAGGAAAAATCATGGGTATAAGAGTCCGTCGCCTTAGTATAACACCCTCCGTTGTTGCACAAACTCGCCCCCTCACCCGCCACGCTGCGCGTGTCGACCTCTCCCACAAGGGGAGAGGTTAATTTTTGCACCTCTCCCCTTGTGGGAGAGGTCGACGCACGTGCTTTTCGTGCGGCGGGTGAGGGGGGTGATATAAACGACAGCTAAATCACCACCCTATCCCCCACCTTCAAACTCGACTCAATCACAACCGAACTTGCTGTGGTGAGTCCAGTCTTCACAGGCATCTCCATAATCTTTTCACCTTTTTTTATTTTCACATAAGACATATTATTTTTAGAAAAAATAGCAGTGAGCGGAAGTGTAATGACAGGAGGCGTTTCAATACTAATATCCACTTTCGCGCTCATGCCGATATGAATATTGGCGCGCGCATCGGGAATTAAATCAGGAACCAAAATTTCAACGGGAAAAACCGGTAATCCGCCTCCCGATGATTGTGCTTGATGATCGATGTTTGCAATTTTACCTTGCAAAATATATTTCGGAAAAGCGCTACCAGTCACAATGACATCTTGCCCTACTTTTAATTGATTCACATTGAATTCATTGACATTGATATGAATAACAAATCCAGAAATATCACCGATCATCGCGAGCATATCGCCTTTTTTTACTTCATTTCCTATTAATATTTTTTTCTGAACATTTTCTGAAGCTTCATTTTTCATGGGTACCAGCACCACACCTTTCGATGGTGCAAGAATACGAATTTTTTGCGAACCATCTTCTGCATGCAATATCTGATTAATTTTATCAATATCCTCAATTGTTAATGAATAAAAATTAAATCCTTTCACATCTAATTGTTTGATAAGCGTCGTCAGTGTATTTTCAGATTCAACCATTGAAAGTTGTGCGGTATAAAAATTCGTTTGTTTTGACTTAAAATCATCATCCGATATCAATTTATTTTGATATAAAAATTTCGCTTCTGTTAATTGCCCTCGATTATTATTGAACTCTGTTTTTGATTTAATATATTGCATTAAGGCAGTTTTATATTCTGATAAAAACTTTTCAGAATGGATCGTGAATAATAATTGTTGGTGGTTAACGAGATCGCCGTAATGAAAATTCATACTTTCGACAATTCCTTCTTCAGGACTCATCACAACAAATGTTTTTAATGGCTGAATAATGCCGGAATAATAAATGTGGTTTTTTAATTGGGTTTCTTTAACCGTTATGATGGTTTGTTCGTGAGATTTTTCTTGATGCGAACACGCTAATAAAAAACTAAACATCATCCCTAATATTATGCGACATCGCATATTTCACTCCCTTTTTTTGACCTCGATATCCCAAGTTTTTAAAGTATTACCAATTAATAAATCAAAATTCACCAGCGCTTTGACATAATTCATTGAAGCTTGATTCAGCGCTTCCGCACTCAATTTTAATTGTTGTAGTGCGGATTGTAACTGCAAACTATCAATCAACCCATGAGAATATTTTTGAAAACTAATTTGATATGCTTGTTCCTGTAATTGTTTTGCTTCTTCTGCGAGGAGTGACGCCCGTTTTGCACTCGCGATGCTGTTCCAACTATTAATAGTGATAGTTTCTTTATTCCATTTTTCTTGTTGTAAGGCAATTTTTGCTTCTTGTATGGCAATTTTAGCACTTTGCAATGCCATCTTTGCGACTTGATCATCCACCGGCACTGCTAAACTTAACGTTAAAGAACTGGTTTGATTAATACCATTCACCAAACTTTTTAAACCAGAATTATTATCATCATTTGATGTACCAGTACTCAAATTACCAATTAAATCTAATTGCGGGCGAGTATTATCTTTCGCTTCTTGTAAATTTCTTTGCAAAGCGCCATGAAAAGTGAGCTGATCGATTTGATATTGAATATCATTATCAATGGCTAATATTTTTGCATCATTAAGCATGGGTACGTGATATTTTTTCATAAGCCACGAAATATCAATCGATGAAAAAGTGATATTGCTATTGGGATCCAGACCAATCGCATTTAACAAAGCAAAACGTGTTTCACGCAATGTATTTTCATCATTTTCAATATTCGTTTTGGCCCTTGCGATATCTGCATCTACCGCGACTAATTCGACGCCGGCCTTTCGTCCCGACTTGATAAATAATTTCGTTTGCGTCGCGGATAATTCTGCGCGTTCCAAAGCATCTTCATCGACTTTAAGACTTTTTTCAGCCGAAATGACATCAAGATAAGCATTAATCACTGCAGTAACGGTATTTCGCAAAGTATTTTCAATATTTAATAAACTAACTTTTCTATTATCTTTTGCATTAAAGAGTGCCGTTTCTACAATAGGTTTTCCAAAACCACGAATTAATGGTTGTATCACATCCAATGAAAGAGAGGGATGGAAGTGTGCCGTTTGATTCACTGAGGACGCAAGCGTGCCCTTAGTTCCATAGGGCGTCAATAAAGTCACGGCACCATCGACGCCAGTTGAGTTTTCTGTCACATATCCATCATCTGTCACGGAAAAATTACGCATCGTCGTGGTTTTAGCTGACAAGGTATAATGTGGCTTAAATTCCCATTCCGCGAGAAATAAGGCATATTTTTGTCGTACATCATTCAATTTTGCTTGTAACACATTCGGATTTTTTCGAATGGCGAGCATAATAGCCTCGTCCATTGTCATGACATGCGAGGGAGGTGGATCCGCGAAAACGGAAAAAGTAGTTAAGAAAAAAAGCGCAGAAAAAAAAATTTGATACATGTTTTTTTTAAAAATTTTTTTAAGAATTCTCTTTCATAAAATGTCGGATTAATTGCGTTTTTTTATCATGTCTTTTCACAGCAAGTTCGATCAAATGCGTTAACAATTGCGTATACTGCTTACCTGATGCAGCCATCAGCTTGGGATACATGCTAATTTGGGTAAAACCAGGCAAAGAATTCACTTCATTAAAATAAATGCAATGGGTATGACGGTCTAATAGAAAATCAACCCGGGCCATCCCTTCACAATTCAAAATGGTAAAAATTTGTTTGGCTGTCTCCATGACTTTTTCTTTCACTTCATCCGAGATTGGTGCAGGAATAATTAATTCCGCGCCATTTTCATCTAAATATTTAGAAGCATAAGAATAAAACCCATGGGTCGCACTCGGTCTTATTTCGCCAGGAACACTTGCAAAAGGATTATTAGCATCATCCAACGATTCAAGGACGGCAACTTCAATTTCGATTGCATCGATCCCCTGCTCAATGATTATTCTCGTATCATATTGAAAAGCGAGATGGATGGCATTTTGCAAATCTTCGGGTTTATTTACTTTAGAAACGCCTACACTTGAGCCTGTATTCACGGGTTTGACAAATATCGGATAAGTGAATTCGGCAGCGATTTTCGCCATACTTTGTGCATTGTTTTGCTGCCATTCCCCTGCTCGAATAACTAAAAAATGCGGCACGTGGATGCCTGCATGTTGGACCAAACGTTTAGAAACGTCTTTATCCATTCCGATCGCAGAAGCTAGCACATTGCAGCCGACATAAGGCACATCCGCCAATTCCAGCAGCCCTTGCACTGTGCCATCCTCACACAAAGGACCGTGAATAACGGGAAAAATAACATCAAATAATCGATTGTTTCTTGTTAACAAAGAAGTGGGCGGAATCATCATTGGAGATGATTTGCCAATTAATTCGGGGTTAAACAACATTCTATCTTGATCTCGGTGCAGACGAAGCATCGGCTCTTGCGAGGTCAATTCTTGTTTAAATACGTCATCCCCTAAGAACCAACTGCCTTCTCGATCGATACCGATAGGTATCACATCAAAAAGCGCGCGATCTACATTCATGATCACATTGGTGGCAGAGACTAAAGAAACTTCATGTTCCGCAGAACGACCGCCATATAATACTGCGACACGAGTTTTTTCTTTGTTTAACAAATGACACTTCCTTTACAAAATGATAGAGGGAGGGGGCAAAACCCCCCAGACCTCGTGGATTATAGCATAATGTTAGTTTGACATAATCACGTTGTGATTATGTCGAATTCACGTTATTTATGCAACGACTCACCTTTATAATCGATATGGTGGTGTTTGGCAGGCGCAGTTTGAACGCTACCATGATCATCCGAAACTGGTGGGTTAGAAGGTGCAGTCGCACAACCCGATAACCAGAGAACCGAGCATATCAAACCTAAAACGAGTGTAAATTTTTTCATGGAACTCTCCCCAAACTTAAAAAATCGTAACGGAATTTTGAAAAAGACACTATACCTTTTTCTAAAAGTTACTGCCATGAATTATTTTATGACTGTCCTAAGTTAAGAATAGAGGGTGTTTTACGTTGCAAGTAAAGCGCAGGAGGGCGGAGCCCGACGAGCCATTGCAGAGTAAAATACCCTCTGTTCTTAACTTGGGACAGCCGTGATAGTTGAGGAATAGCAAGTTATCTCGTATGATTTAAAGAGCTCGCTAAGGATCAAGGAAATCCTATGACCAAAATTCTCGTTATTGAAGATAATAAAGATAATTTACAGTTGATGGTCTATCTTTTATCAAAGAATGGATACACGGTCGCCACCGCGATGGATGGTCAACAAGGAATTGAATGCGCCAAAAAAGAAAATCCCGATCTCATTCTTTGCGACATACAGATGCCCGTCTTGGATGGTTTCCAAGTTTTAAAAACATTACAAAAAGATGAACGCCTAAAAAAAATCCCCATCATTGCGGTCACAGCTTATGCAATGGTCGGAGACAGAGAAAAAATTCTTGGCGCAGGATTTCATGCCTATATTCCAAAACCCATTGATCCGGATTTTTTCGTGAGGGAAATCGAACAACAATTGCCAAAAACTTTGCGTTCGGAACATACGATTAAAAATGAGCCTACTTTGCCGACCTCAGAAAAAAAGAAAAACCTGACTAAAGGAAGGGCGCTCGTTGTCGATGATAATTTAGAAAATCGTGAATTATCCAAAAATCTTTTGGAAACCGCTGGATTTAAAGTAAAAACCGCTTCGAATATTCAAAAAGGTTTTGAAATACTCCAATCGAAAAAAATTTCGCTTATTTTATCCGATTTTCATATGCCTGATATGACGGGATTAGATTTTTTAAAATTAGTCCGAAAAAATCCTGAATATCAAGATATACCTTTCATTATTATCAGTGCAACAGATCCTTCGAAACAACAAATTACTGAAATGGATCAACTTAACTCAAAAGGTTTTATTCATCGTCCGATTGATCCTGCAGATTTTCTCAAAGCCATCAATAAAATTTATTACGAAAAAAGAAAAGTACTTTTAATCGAAGATAATAAAGATAATTTATATCTCATGATTTATTTGTTAACGGAACATGGTTTTTTACCTACTGTTGCGACGACGGGTGTTGAAGGTCTAGCGTGCGCGAAAAATGAAAAACCGAATCTCGTCATTTGCGATATTTTATTACCTAATCAAAGTGGTTACACGGTTGCAAACGCTATCAAAAAACTCGAATTAGATATTCCTCTACTTGCCATCACTGCTCGCGGCATGAAAGATGACATCGATAAAATTTATGAGAGTGGCTTTGATGCTTATCTAGAAAAACCGATTGATCCTGCGGCCTTCATTTATCAAGTAGAATCTTTATTATCCATTGAAACTGAATCAAAAAAGGAACTATTTTGTAATACCCGAGGAAAAGCATTTGTCATTGGCAAAATCAATGAGATGGTTAAAGTTCCTTTAACTAGCACGGGTTTTGAAGTGGTAGCCTTTAAAAACGTGGCAATGGCCCAAAAGGAAATGCAAAATACGCATCCTGATTTTATTGTCCTTGATGGAAAAGATATTGCATTTGTGCAAGTCATCAGAAGTAGAGAAGCCTGGAATCAAATTCCTATCATCGTGATTAGCGAAACAAAAATGTTATCAGAAAATCCACTGGATCAATGTTTACCCACCAATATTGAATCGGATGCATTTCTGAAAGTCGTAGAAAATACTTTTCGATTTTCTAAAATTAAGCAACGGATGAATGAATTAGAAAATATTATTCGGGAGCTTAAAGATACGTCTTCACTCGAAACCTTAATGAGATCATTACATAACTTCGTAGGTTCTCCGATTATTTTTGGCCGAAACGACCTTATTCAAATGGTGCGAGAGCTACAGCAATTGTTAAAAACCAAAATAGAAAATAGGGAACCGGTGACAAAACAAACCATTGATGAAATCCAGACTCTCTTTAATGAAATGAAAAGTGTATACTTAGTGTCCAATTCTGTCCTCATTTAGTGAGATTAAGCCCCGCCCGTCGTCCCTTAGGACTTGCCGCGAGACGACGTTTTGTGTATTTTTCGCCCAATACCATGAGTAATTGTTGAAATTAAACAATATTAATGTAGAATAATAAAACAAAAAAATGCCGACGAGGATGTACATGTTTTCTAGTTCCGATTCAAAAAAATCCCCTACTCAATATCTATCGCCCGCGACAGATGCAAAAGAATTTAATGTCAAAGTTGATGAATTAGAAAAGAAAAGCATGGGCGTTAAGAGAAAGAACTCTTTATTAATAGAAAATGAAGAGGGAAAAGAAGTCGTTTATCAAAGAGAAGATAGCCCACTCGGTGAAGGCGCCAACGGAATCGCTTACGAATTTAGCGATCTCCAAAAGTCAAAAAAAAATAAAGTCGTTAAAATTGATAAAAGAGCAAATAAATACGTTCAGCTATTTTCAGGCTTACACCAAGAATTACAATTGACCCGAGAAGATAAAGATTGTGAATATCCGTTTCTTATTGACGCACTACAACTAGAGCTCCAAAAATCGCCTCGAAAAAAAATAAGAATATCAACAATAATAGAAAATATTAGAAAAAAAAATCTATCTAAAAGTGAGATTATACGTAGTCTTAGCACTTCCATCGTCTGGACCCATGAACAAATTCGTCTCAGAGCAGAAGAAAATAAAGCGGATTGGGACCAAGAAGTTGCCATGATGCAACGCGTGTATGGAAGTACCGAAGTACTTCCAGGTGATTATAGATTATCAATGCCGTTACTTGGCAAAAAAACAGTAGCAGATGTGATTGAAGCAAAACCACGTAAATCACTATTAGAATTATTAGATTTGTTTCTCAATGTTATTCATGCTTATGAGGTATTCCATTTATTTTTGATTGCTCACATTGATCTCAAAAGTGATAACATGTTGATTGATAATGATGGCTGTATTTGGCCTTGTGATTTAGGCCAAGCGAGTGAATTCGGAAAAATTGTTCAATTTTCTAACCTTGATACGACTACACCTTCGCAGTATGCACCCGAGGAAAAAGCAGGCGTAAAGGCTGATGCAAAGCTTGATATTTATAGCTTAGGTCGACTCGGTAATGGAGCCTTTTTACATTATATGAATCATTCTCCGCAAAAATCAGACGTTAAAGACGAGAAACAATTTTATAAAGATTTTGAGAAAATTTGTGGAGAAATGAATGAATCAAAACCAGATGCTCGGGTAATTACTCTACATGCAGCCAAGAGTCGACTTCAACTATTACGAGCAAAACATTTTCCGAAGGCGCCTCCCCTCCAATTAAAATTAAATCCCATTTTTACACAAAAGAAAGCCATCCATGATGCAACAAGGCTGAATGATTGGAAAGAAGTAAAAACACTGCTCGATCAAAAATTTTCAGAAAGTTTTTTGAAACAAGTCATCGACCAACTCGTCATCTTGAAAAAATGGGATACGCTTCAAGAAATTCAATCCAGTGAATTTAAACAAAAAAACACGGTACATCCTTTATTCATTAATGCAATACTGCGAGCAATCGATGACCCACTCATTCCAGAAGATTTATTGACGTCAACGTTGCGACTTTTAGAAAAATCGAGGCAAGGGACTGACATACGACGCATCGCAGAGAAATTATATAATATCAAACGTGAATTAGGTCGTACGTTTAGTAATACCGTACTCGTCCTTGCACAAGAAAAACAATGGGAATTATTGAAATTTATTGCAATCCGAAAGCCAACTTTTAGAAGAGGATTACTTCCATCAGGCTATGCCGCTATCCATTTTGCAGTTTTGCATAAAGAACATAAAGTAATGAAAACTTTATTATTAGCAGGCGCAGAACCTAATCATCAAATGAAAGAAAATCTGCCTGCACCTATTCATGTGGCGATAGATAATAATGATGAAAAAGCTGTGCAATTACTACTAGAACATAAAGCTAATGTGCACGCTATGTATAAATCACAAAATGTTGTCAGTTACGCACATCGTCTGGCTATAGCAAAAAATGATTGGAAAATAATGAATCTCATTTTAAAGCATCTGGACACGACATTTAGTGACACTTTCGTCGATGCGATGCTTGCATCATGCAATCCCGATACCATTAATATCATTGTCAACCATCCACATGTATCAGAACCGCAATTAATAAATGCTTATCATCAAGCGGCTGTAGATAATAATTGGGATTTAGTGCGTCTATTATCAAAACATCTCGCCCATTGTAATCCACGCGACACCGATGGAATGACTCCGTTACATCTCGCGATACGCGCAAAAAAACATGATGTCGCAAAACAATTATTGAGGGACGGTGCAACTGTTGGATTCCAACTAAATGGGAAGACTCCTGCACCGATTCATATTGCGATTGATAATCAAGATGAAAAAGGGGTCAAACTTTTATTTGAGTACCCATTCGATGTTTTTAATATTAATTATTGTGATCAAAGCCTCTCTCAATATGCAGTAAACGATGCCATTAAAAATAACGATTGGAAAATTATTCTTACTATTTTAAATGAAAAACCTTTTTTACTCAGAAGTATATTAGATTGTCTTATTTCAGAAAAGAAATGGGATGTGATTGAATGTTTAACTCAACATACCTCAGGGAAAAAATTTCCTCATTTATTTGAAAAAGCAGTGTTGCCAGCCGCTCGCGCAGGAAAATGGGAATTAGTCGAATGCATCGTAAAAATTGGTATCAAACAACATATAGGAGAAGCTTTCAATCTAGCCGTTGCCGCCGACAATCCTGAAACGGTGAAAAAACTACTCCCTCATATAGATGCAAAAATCACCCCAAAACATAAAGTTCTTGATGTTGCCATCGATACAAAAAAATGGAATAGCGTACATGTTATTTTAGATAGTCTATTAAGTGAATATCCTCCGATTGAAATAATTGAACCTATCTTTAAACGAGTTAAAAAAGAAAACCCCGTTGTCATAGGAAATTTACAACATAAAATCAATGCGCTGATGATTCACTATATGAATCGAGATGATGTAAAAAGCGTAGTTAAATTGCAAAAAAAATTCGATACTATGATGGCCAAAGATACCAAGGATAAAATGACACAATGGAAAAAAAGCAATTTCTTAAAAGGACTACCTGGTTGTAGCATTGGCGGGATAATTGGTGCGATCGTTGGATTTTTCATACCCCTTCCTGGCGCCACCTTTTTTGGAATGGCAGTGGGTTTTGCGGTGGGTGGATATATAGAAAAATATATTCGAGATAATTTTATGAAAAAAAGAGAGTTCCCTATTCCTGATCAAGATCCTTCAGATGGAAAACCACCTTCCTATCCAATTAAACATTTATCATTTCCAACTAATGAGAATGAAGTAAAGCAAGATTTATCTTTCAATCGTGCTGGATGCCAGCTTGAAGCACGCTGGCATGACAAGATTACCGAGGATAAAATCAACTATCAGTTTTTACGTCAACCTATTATTGGTGCTCCCGACGAAAAGCCTTCAGAGGTGAGAGGACTCGTCCTTAGTCAATAAAATTTCTTCTGTTTCTTCGACACGTAACAGCGGCAAAGAAACAGAAAAACAACTACCAATGCCAAATTCACTTTCAAATTCAATTTTGGCGCCGAGTAAATTTGCCAACTTTTTACATAAATGCAGACCAAGCCCGGTGCCTTCCGCGAATTTTCCAGGCGTATCTAATTTCTGAAAAGCTTGGAACAATTTCTTTTTATCTTCTTTTTTAATACCAACGCCGGTATCTTTCACACTTATCACGACATAATCGATATCTTTTATTTTTTTAATATCCATCATGATATTCACATGGCCTTTTTCCGTAAATTTGATCGCATTATTAGTCAAATTAATTAAAATCTGAGCCAGGCTTCGTCGATCTGTTTTAACATAAATTTTTTCCGGTGGAAGTAAAGCCTCAAATGCAATATTTTTTGCTTTTGAGAGACCTTCAACAAATGACATGATGTGACGGATGACTTCACCACACTCCACTTCTTCGAAAGTGATTTCAATTTTTCCGGATTCAATTTTGGCAAGATCTAAAATATCATTAATCAACGATAAAAGATGTTTTGCGCTATGCTGAACCGTTTGTAATTGTTTCTTTTGATCGTGATTGATAGGACCCGGTAATTGCATAAGTAACGTACCAGAAAAACCAATAATGGCATTTAATGGCGTTCTTAATTCATGACTCATGCTTGCTAAAAAACGATCTTTAGCAAGAATTGCATTTTCTAATTCAATATTTTTAGCTTTTAATTTTGCATCCAATTCTTTTTGCACACTCATATCGCGCGCAGTCGTTGAAATACCAATCATTTCATTTTTAGCATTAGTGATGGGAGAAATGGTGGTTGATACCGGAATCACTTTTCCATTTTTCAAAGTATGATAAGTTTCCATCGCATGAATTTTTTCACCCATTTGCAGTTTATAACTTAACAAAATAAATTCTTCTTTACGTTCATCGGGATAAATAAAAGTAATGGAGTTACCTATCGCTTCTTCAGCAGAATACCCATAAATTTTTTCGGCGCCTTTATTCCAACTAAGTACTATTCCCTGCAAATTAAGCCCGATAATCGCGTCATCCGAAAATTGCATAATGGCAGACAACATGGCTTGTTGATCTTCGAATTTTTTACGATCGGTAATATCATATATAAAGGCGCTAAAAATCATTTCATCTTGAAATTGTAATGGTGTAATACTTAATTCAATAGGAAATTCATCGCCATTTCTACGAAGTGCAGTTAACTCCATTCGTTTATTTAATACAGGTCCCTCTTCTCCTGTTTTAACATAGTGACGAAGACCTTTGAGATGCTGAACACGATATTTATATGGAATAATTGTTTTCTCGAGTTGTTGCCCTAGGATTTCTGATTTGCTCCATCCAAATGTTATTTCTGCTTGTTCATTCCAATCAATGATTTGTCCTCGTTTATTAATGGCAACAAAAGCTTCTCGAGATTTATTAATGATAGTGGAAGTTTTTTCTTCCGCTTCGATTAATGATTTTTGCTTCGTTCTCATGATACCAACGAGATAAATGACGGAGGAAAGTAAAGCCGTCATTAATATGCCAAAAAGCAAACTTAATGTCGGTGTCCAACTTAAATATTCATGAATAATATTCTTGCTTGGCCACAACACTAATTTCAAAGGTAGCCCATGAAATAAAAATGTTATGGGATATGCCCATTCTTTTTGTATCAATGTCGACGAATGATTATTATAAAAATATATAATATTATCATCTCTGATAAGCTCTACGGCATATCCTTTTTCCGTACTCGCTTCACGAATTGCATTTAACATGATTTTAAGATCTAAAATAATAAATAACATACCATTGTTTTCAATTTTATAACCCACACACATGTTGTTTTGATTGGTTGGAATGAACCACATATTGCTTGTGATCTCATTATTTTTTTGAGTTTCAGCTAAACAACTATCTAATTCATTTTCTAAAGAGACTGGAACAGTCTCTGAACGCGCGACTTTTTTCACCCATTGACCGTTTTGATCTGCAATCGCAAAAACCAAAAGATTTGGTAAAGCTTGATAATAATTGGTAACATCTTTCTGCCACGTTACCAAAGGATAATTTTTCATATCCATTAATCGATCTTGCATACGATGAATGGCAGTAATAGTCGTTTGAAAATCCTCAAAAAATTCACTCTTCGTAAATTCTGATTCTCGTTCTATCGCAAATATTATTTTTTTATGTTCGTTTTTTATTAATGCTTGCCAAATTAAAATAAAAGAAATAATTCCGAAAACAAATGTACAAATAGCAAGAAATTTATTTTTATCTAAGTCTCCTTTTTGAAATTTCTGCCAATAGCATAAGAGAAGTACCGTCGAAATGATAACAAAAGCAATCGAGGTATGAACTGACATCTGCGTTAAATTACCCCAACCGTAGGCGCTTGGTATATTAATGACGTATCCAACTAAAGCAAGTAATCCCATACTGCCAATTAACAAGCTGATTGTCACTCCAATTTGCATTTTCCATGCAGAAATCAATTTTGAGGTTAACAATAATAGTGCGGACCCTATTAATAAAAGACAAAATGCTGTATTCGGGGCGGGTCGACCCGGAAATATCGTGTCGACCATAAAAGATTTAACAAATAATTCATCAATACCAAAATCGATGTAAGTCATATATTCAATAAGTGTTAAACCCCCTATGAGAATCAGGTATAAACCCACTGATTTAGAAATAAGAGGAAATTTTTCACTACATAAAATAGCAACACCGAATAGGAGCAGTCCGAGAGCGGTATTAAACTGCATGGGGGCAAAGTTCGTTGCAACTTGGATCAAATAAATATTATGCGAATACCAGCCGACAATCACCGTAGCGCCGAGAACAATCAGCACAATACTGATGAGAATTACAATCCCGTTGATTAAATTCATCCTTTATCCATGCTTTAATCTTCGATACTATTAATATAACATGCGTATTTTGAATTTTTGACAAATGTGTAGAAAATGGCATAATCGACAACTTATGAAAAAAAAATTACAAGCAATCACATTACTATTGGTTATTTTTTGCGTAACCGGTTGGGGACCTTTTTCACTTTTCTATCGCACCATTGATGTACCAATCGGTAGCAAAGAATGGGTAGAAAAAGAAATTCAACGCGTTCACTCACAAGCGAGTAATATCGATAGTAATGTTTTAAAAATGAGTCTTATTGCGTACTTAAATGCAAAACAAAAAGGATTGCCCGTCAAAAATTTATTGACGATTATTGATTACTCAAAACCTTCCAATGAGCGTAGATTGTGGGTAATTGATCTCCGAAATGCAAAGGTATTGTTCAATACATGGGTGACACACGGAAGAAATAGTGGAAAAATTAACGCTACCTCTTTCTCAAATGAGAGAGGAAGTTTAAAATCAAGTTTAGGAGTCTTCTTAACAACAAAAAGCCCTTACATAGGAAGTAACGGTTATTCGCTAAGACTCGTTGGTTTAGAAAACGGCATTAATGACAACGCGTTTCAACGTGCCATCGTTTTTCATGGTGCTTGGTATGCAAACCCCTCCGTCATTAGAAAATATGGCTGGTTGGGGCGCAGTTTTGGTTGTCCTGCGGTCAGTGAAGACATTGCACGACCTTTGATTAATACCATTAAGGATAAATCGCTAGTGTTTGTCTACTACAGCGATCGACATTGGTTAAATCATTCTACGTTTCTTAGAGCCTAAGGACGGATATTAGTATGCAAAATCATGTAAAAAACTTTATCAAAATTTTACTGCTCGCTTTTCTTTCCGATGAAGCAATGGCAGCCGAATTTCCATTATCCGGAAGCAACAGTGCACTCATCGGTAATGTACAATATACGAATGCGACAAATAGTGACACTACCACCACTATTTCACATCGCTATAATCTTGGATTAAATGCGATCGTTGCCGCGAATCCAGGTACGACAGAATCTGGCCTCGGTTCCCGACATGTCACCGTTCCGACAGCATTTCTTTTGCCCCCCACGACTCATCAAGGCATTGTGATCAACCTCCCTGAAATGCGCATGTATTATTATCCACCCGGTGGCGGTCGTGTCATGACTTATCCGATTGGTATTGGCAAAATAGGCAATACCATTCCGATTCAAAATACCACCGTCACCCGTAAAGTGGTCAATCCTACCTGGATCCCAGGTCCTGATGTTCGCAAATATAATGAAGAACAAGGCATCGAATTGCCTCGCGTAATGCCGGCAGGCCCAGATAATCCATTGGGTCCCTATGCAATTTACTTAAATATTCCATCTTTTCTTATCCACAGTACGATTTTTCCGGAAAGTATTGGTAGACGTGCAAGCTTTGGTTGCATACGCATGAATGAAAGTGACATTAAAGACTTTTACCCACTGGTCGAAGCGGGCACTAGCGTTATTATTTTAAATATGCCAAACAAAATTGGCTGGAGCGGCAATAAATTATTTCTCGAAGCACATCCCCCGCTGGACGAACACGATGGCGGATTTGACAATAATCGTGAAAACATCGTCACCGCTGTCGAAAATGCTTTACCCAAAGGCGTTGTCACCATGGTTGACTGGCAACTCATTGCCCATCTTGCCGAAGAACCCGATGGTATTCCGCATGAAATTGGCGTGCGGGTGAACTAACATGTCGTCAAGTCTAGATGCCAGCTAAAAACATGCTGGCATGACAGATTTTCTTTTCACATACGACAATTGAAACTCTTTTTTCACCGCACGCGTCACCGCTCGAATTAACCAATTATTTTTTAAATCATTCACGTGAATACATGAGTGATGCCGACTCGTTTCCCATTCAGCGTCGCTAATAATTTTTTTGGGTAAAGGATATTTTCCACTAAAGTAAGATTTATAATAAGGTCCGCGGAGGTCTTGCACGATGGTGTTATGAATAAAAGTTTTGTCTGCATGCGCAACATTCAGTTCTTCTAAAACCATATCCGCAAGTAATTCTCGTAATTTTTCTCGGTGTGCATAACTCTCTAAATAATGAGGCTCTAATTTATCTTCATAAAATGCTAACGTAGAACGTGCCGATTTTTTAAAATTTTCACATTTTTTATCGAAAGGATATTGAAATAAAGTTTCGGTATATTGTACTCGACTATTTAAAAATATCTGATCAAATGTCGAAAATCCTGCTCGATTTAACTTTAGGCCGTCATTCAATCGATATAACACATCCAACAATTGTTCGCGCTCTCGATAATAAAAAATATGATTAACGACATGCTTTTTTGCATCGTTATCTTCATAAATACGAGCATCGACTTTGGTGCACAGCTCATGATAGGTAAACCCTCTCAATTTTACTTGGTCCTTATCAATCGCAACTGCAAAACACCGATTATCTTTAATATGAAAACCGAAATTGGTGTAAGCCATGGCATCCGGATCTGCGACTAACGTTAACATCACATCAAAAGCAAAAAAATTTCCGCTAATTTTATATTCTTTTTTTAGTAATACATCACGAAAAACTTGTCGGCGAATATCTAAGCGATAACGTTTGCGCATAGCGAGTAATGCCGGCAGTTCTTTTTGAGATGAATCTTGCTCGTATTCTTCTTCTTTTTTTATTTGATATGCTGATAATCCTTCTAAAAGAACACCATCACGAGGAATATAATTTGGAATACTTTTGGTGGCGATATGCGTGACAGTTTTTTTACTTTTTTTTCGAAAAACAAATCGCGTTTTAGGTGTATCAATCCCGAGAAATTGCAAAATTTCCATCGCAAAATATTCATCTTTAGCGTGAGGCGCGAGATAATATTTTTTGCGTACTTTTTTAATTTTTGTTTTTCTCGTGAAAGGACCGAAGGATTCTCGTCCGCGATAACGAGAGTTTGATTCATCCTGCTTGAAAATCCCCCAATTTTTTTGAAGGGATTTTTTGTGGTTTTCGGGGTGTATGTTTGAAAAATCCGTTTTTCTTAACATAATTCTCCTATATGGTTGATTAAGATGATTTCCTTTGCATTTTATTTAATTTCTCCTCCAAGCTATTGAGAGTTACACTATGGTCATTCACCTGAGTAAAAATTTGTGAATGTACCATAGGTTCAGGTGCGGGCCGTTCAGATGCCGCTCTTTTTCTGCCAAAAATACAAAATAACCGACCGAGGGAACTACAAAAATTGCCTTGACTTCCTTTGCTTTCGGTAGAAGCTTTTGCTGGGGGTAAAGATGCAGCACTGATATTTCTTGGTTGTGGCTTTGATTCACCACCACCCCAACAACAAAATAAACTTTTGATCCAAGCTTTAAACCTTTCCCAAACGGATAATTCAGGCTCTGGCGATGAACTGCGACGAGAAAGAGGAGCCACTGATTTCTCTTCTTCAATTTTTTCTTTCCGTGGTGGAGTCAGTATTAAATCGATATCGTGATTTGGAAAAGTTTTCAAAAGCTCGGCATATTTTGGGCGGAAGCTTGCATATTCCATGAAAGGTTTTTTTAAAAATGCCTCGATAAAAATATTTACCGCTTTCAGTACATCGTGTGCATCGGCATTTTTGATTTCTGGTAAATCATCTAATTCAAGACCTTTAACCCCAAATTGGTAGATGAGCAATTCTTTAAAAAGTGAATCAAGCGGCGAATTCAAAAGTTTTTGTGGTAATGAATATTTTGCTTCAAGTTTATATTTACACTCTTCTTCCCATTCTTTCGTAATATTTGCTCGTTCGAGATTTAAACCTTCCCAACGTTCCGACATTGTTTTTTGAATACGACGAATTTCTTGAATAGTATTATTATTTTTATCTCGTGTCGTTTCTTGTTTATTTGAATCAATCCGAGGAGTGGGAGGAGAATCTGGCTTGACCTCAATCGCATCTCTGAGTTCCACCGCTTCCAGCTTTTGCTTTTCCGCTTTCACAAATACTCTGATGGAATTAATATAATCATTGATAAAGGATTCTTCGGTATTATATTTTTCACTTTGTAAAAAACCTTTCATCCAAGCAATCGTATGATTATATAAATCATCAATACTGATATCTTTTAAAAGATCAAATAATTCCTTATATTTTGCACCTTTTAATTTACAAAGCGTAAATAATTTTTTCTTAAACTCGTTATCTAATAATTCTTGAAAGACATGCCTTACACCTTCTTTTTCATACTGATGATGAGTCCAATAAATTTCTACATTCTGTATATACTGCGAAATTTTATTTTTTAATTGCTTATTTTTTTGATTGGTTTCCGCGGAGACTTTGACTTTAGGAAGCGTGTAATAACTCTTCGCACGATTTGGTGACTTTGTAAAATTTTTATCTTCTGACTTGGGACTCGTGGGAGGAAGAGCTCTTTCCCCTCCTAAACTCATTATATCGTAATCCAATCTTGAGGTTCTAAGTTTGGTTACTTGTTTTTTTAAAGTAGCGTTATCAACATATTGATCATCTGACACCTCTTGATTTTTTTGATCTTGCTCTCGTCCACTATTCGGCATAGAAAACCTCGTTGCAAACTTTTTATAATACAAACCTCAGTGTGTGCACAATTTATCGCAAATACAATCCCTTTTCAACCAAAAAAACAACAATCTACAAAAAAGAAACACCATTTTTTAATGGAACAATCTGCAAATGCGCCGCAATAGATTGACCGATATCCGCAAAAGTTTCGCGCTTGCCCACCGCACCAGGCGCGATATTGGGGCCAAAAGCAATAACGGGAATGTGCTCGCGAGTATGATCAGAACCTGGCCAAGTTGGATCGCAACCGTGATCGGCCGTCATCACCACTACATCGCCAGGCTGTAGTAATTTTTCCAATTCAGGAATTCTCGCATCGAATTCCTCAAGCGCTTTCGCATAACCCACCACATCGCGGCGATGACCGTATAACATATCGAAATCGACCAGATTCACAAAAACCAAGCTTCCTGGCTTTGCCACTTTTACTTCGTCCAATAAAGCATCAAACAATGCCATGTTCCCATCGGCTTTCACGGTTCGTGTAATGCCACGATGCGCATAGATATCTGCCACTTTACCAATCGCAATGACCTCTCGCCCCGCTTTCACCAATTGATCCAACAGGGTCGGCTCAGGCGGTGGAACCGAATAATCACGGCGATTACCCGTACGTTGATATTGTCCAGGCGTCCCTGTAAATGGTCTCGCAATCACTCTCCCGACATTCAGGGGATCAATGAGATCTCGCGCAATTAAACACAAATCATATAATTTTTCTAACCCAAAGCTTTTCTCATGTGCCGCAATCTGAAAAACACTATCGCCCGAAGTATAAACAATGGGTTTTCCGGTTTTTTCATGCTCTTCGCCAAGTTCAGCTATAATTTCTGTACCCGATGCATGTTTATTGCCTAACACACCTGGCAATTTACCTTTAGCCACTAAATCTTCTAATAAATCTTCCGGAAAACTAGGATATTCTGGCGGAAAATATCCCCAGTCAAATAACGCCGGCACCCCTGCAATTTCCCAATGACCGCTGGGGGTATCTTTTCCTAAACTTTTTTCTTCACAATATCCGTACTTTCCTTGAATCGGCACATCAGAAGGCAATCCAAGCGCAAATTCACCTGCGCTTAATTGCATGGCCGCATTAATTCCAAGCCGAGTAAAATGAGGTAACTGTAACGCGCCTTTTCGTACACCCTCTCGATCCGCTAAACCTTTGAAACAATATTCCGCGATGTGACCTAGGGTATTTGCACCCTGGTCACCATATTTGTAAGCGTCCCGGGTCGCACCGATCCCAAAGGAATCTAACAAAATAATAAATGCGCGCATTCATTGGCCTTGTGGTTTACAAAAAGTTTCTTTCATGAAGAAGGTTACAAAAAATCCCACGACAAATGCAACGGGCATAATAAGCATGGCGTGTAATAAATTGGTTGACGAGTAAATCGGCACGCCGTCTAATACCGTGTGATCCCATCCTAATTCCATTAACCAACCAAATAAAGGTTGGAAAATAACGCCACTTGTCATAATGGTTAGCGATACAATGCTTATCGCTGAACTCGTTAAAATCCCCGGATTTAATTCTGCAATAGCAGGATAAGTTAACACCTGGGAACTGGTGACAAAACCTATCAAGAAAAATAAGGCCATACATGCAGATAACGTCAAATTCGGCAGGTAAATAATCGCAAAAATCACTAGGAGTGAAGCAATGGCGCCCAACATCATCGGAAGTACCCGACGGCCCATCGTATCTGACAACCAACCAAAAAATGGCGCGCCAATAATAACTCCCACAAAAAATACCGTGGTTGCATAGGAGGCTTCTAAAACACTTAAATGATGTACTTCGGTTAAGTAATGGATACCCCAGATTGCGCCCAATAAAAATACGGGTAAATTTAAAAAAGCCGTATAAAGGCCACCCAGCCAATTTTGCACATTAAAAATGACGCATTTCATGCTTTCCCACAGCCCTAAATTTTTGAGGTGGAGTCGATCTTTATTTTTTTGTTCTTCTTGACCCTCTGGATAATCCTGCACAAAGTTATAAATTGCGTAGAGAATAACTAATCCAAACGTGGCATCGAGCAACATCGCATTTCGCCAGCCTACGATACCGGTTAATATCGCCATCGGGGTTTGCGCAATCAATCCGCCGAGCATTGCCATCGTGACCAATATGCCAGAAACCAAAGCCATTCTTTGCGGCGGAAACCATCGAGAAGCCAGACGAATACAGCTTAAAAAAGCAAATGCACTGGCAGAACCAATGAGTAATCTTCCGAGCGCTGCCACATAATAATTCGTGGCTGTTGCAAATATAAAAGTACCTAACGTCAAGATAAATACCGCAGAAAAGATAATTTTTTTCGTGGAAAAACGATCAATTAACATACCCGCAGGTAGTAAGAAAAAAGCATTAGCGTAAAAAAACATGGAGCCTAATTCACCGAGTTGCAGCGCGTCTAATTGAAAAGTTTGCATCAGCGCTTGATCGATCGCATTAAAAATATTAAGTTGGATAAAAGAATATAAAAATAAAAGGGAAGCAGTAAGTGTGACAATCCAACGGCGGGTTTTTGAATAATCCGTTTGAGCGTGCAGCGCGAGCATACTTTCCATGTAGCAATCCTTTTCAAATGGTCCAGTAAGGCACTTTTCTAACATAGGTTTATGGTAAACGCCAGTGGAAAGTAGGGCCTTTCGAAGGAAAAAATCAATAGAAATGATAAATTATTGATCAAATTAACGTGGGATCGTTAAATAAAATTGCTTTTTTTGGCCATTTTGTTTAAAATTGCGCAATATTTAGCAAAAAATGAGGATTTTTTTATTATGTCGCAAGCACGATATTATTCCAAAAAGGTTAATGAAAAAAGAATAAAACATTTCCTACAAAAGAAGAATTATACCCAAGCCAAAAAAACTTTTCTTTCTGATATTGAAAGTTCTACTCAACTAGAAGATATGAAAAAAATCCAATTTGGTGGGGATCCTTTCGGTATAGAAAGAAAAAAACATCAAGAACGCCTTTCTTATTTAGGAAATATTTCTGAATCACCAAAATTATATTTTAATAAAACGAAAGAAACGGCAGAAGACGCAAGCGCCTTTTTGGATGAATTTTTTAGAAAACACGCGACGAAACTCGTGAGCCAACATGAAGAACACAAAGCACAACCGGGATGCATCTCTTTTACCTCGTTACGTCTGAAGAGCCGCGGAACTAACATTTGTTTAGTCACAAAATCATGTAGCAGAATAGATGTTGATAGTGAAATTATCGATACTGTTAATACCCTTAATTCATATGGTCGTACGCATTTTGTGTGGATCCCTTACACCGATATCATCAACGATTTTTTGGCAATGGTAAATAAGGAATTAGGCATTCATATTCCAAGTATTACTAAACCATGTTCAGAAAAAGCATTACTTTCCGTCATGTTTGATCTTTTTGCAAAATATGGCGATGATATTCAGATCCGTGGAATGATAAATTGTACATTTTATCCTTTTCCCAATTCTATGGCGCCATCCACTTTTACAGAACAAACGGGCATTGATGAGTTCAAGAATTTTCAAGGCACATCGGGCATAGCTGATCAATTTTACGAAAGTGCGCAATTTAAATTAGATAAACTCGCGAAAGATTATCGCACACATGCTATAGATGCTTGTTTTTGTTGTCAAAAATATAAAGACAGCGCATTATTTATTTTATCTTGGGCGCAAGTGCATAATAAAAGGATTGCAGAAGTTGCACCTTCTGGGTTTAGCTTGCCATGTCAAGATGGATTATTCGATTTCAACACGCTGGGTCGAGAAGACAAAAGATCTTTCAATGTTGATTTTCAAGGAAGAGAAAACAATGGTCGGCAATCACCGCTCTTTTTTCAAAAAGATATGCGAGGTCTCGTCGATGTCAGAGATCTAAATCGCGGAGACTCGAAACATGCTCATGAAAAAGATGTAAGAGGTCTCATAGATATAAGAGATCTAAATCGCGGAGACTCGAAACGAAGTCATGAAAAAGATCCGACAGATTTAATAGATGTCAGAGATTTAGATTTAGCACACTACTATCGAAATATTTTACAATTAAGCCAAGCACCAGGTGCGGATCCTTATCGAATCAATCATGAAGTACGAGCGGAAGAATCTGATAAGGGACGTAAGAAAAAAAGAAAGAGTTTTTCACAAAAATCTAGCGAGCTACCTCGTTCGCAAGATGAAAATTACAAAAAACAAAAGTCCAAT
>Ga0207079_1007_pt1 | contig 54097 bp, 42 predicted proteins | sample Alteio_BWMinHeat_61_FD_153525 | JGI IMG/M metagenome (GOLD analysis project Ga0207079, IMG submission 153525) | Enriched cells from forest soil in Barre Woods Harvard Forest LTER site, Petersham, Massachusetts, United States -... | ecosystem: Environmental > Terrestrial > Soil > Temperate forest >...
TCTGCTGTTCCAAATCGTTTCACTAATAAATTTTCTTTGTATGTCTCAAATATTTGTTTGACTTTAGCTTCTCCCATGTCTTCAAATAATGGAGTCATCGTAATACCAGGCGAGATAACATTCACTCGTATAGGAACTAGTGCGATTGCTAAGGCGCGGGATAATGCTTCTACCGATGCATTAAGCGCAGTTAGGATTGTGCTATCTTTAGTGGGCTTCTGACTCGCTGCACCAGAATACAACGTAATGGATCCATTTTTACTTAAATACTGACGGGCATATTTAATTGCGATGTAGGGTCCCCAAAACTTACTATCAAATGAATATTTGGCATCGTCTATTGATAAGGTATCTAAGTTCCCAAATTTGACTTCACTACCTGGTAATTGTAAATGATCGAAGGATTCAACTTTTTCAAAAAAAGACTTGATCGTTTCTTCTCGCAATAAATCCAATTGATAGGTTTCTAGAGCATTATTTAATTCCGCTTTTGCTTTGGCTAGTTTATCTGTAGAACGACTGGCAATAATAACTTTTGCACCTTCATTAATAGCCGCTTTTGCAATAGCAAAGCCAATCCCAGAACTCCCGCCAATAATAATAATTTTTTTGTCTTTTAATAACATGAGTACGTCCCTGTATATTTTTGAAAATCATGATTCAAATATTATACGCTGAGCTCTAGAAAATCTATAGGTCTTAATGCGCTTTCATTATGATTTCCGCAATTAAATTAACAGAAATTCTATTCGTGTTACAGACCCTGATAATTGACTTATCATTGGAAAATGATTATTCTTTAATGTAGAATGATTATTCTTATGTTCTGCACAATTGGATAGTTATTTTAATTATGGATTTTTCTATGAACTCAATTTTACTTAGAATTGTAACAGGAATTATTACTTTCTTTTGTATTTCTGCAATGTCAGCAACAGACTACCAAAAACCAAGTGATGAAATTTTAAAAAAACGTTTAACACCAATGCAATATCAAGTCACACAGCAACAAGGCACAGAACCCCCATACAATAATGCTTATTGGGATAATGAAAAACCAGGAATTTACGTTGATATTGTGTCCGGTGAACCGTTATTTAGTTCATTAGATAAATATGACTCAAAAACAGGATGGCCAAGTTTTACTAAACCCCTTGAATCAGAAAATGTAATGTTGAGACCTGATAATAGTTTGCTGCCCGCACGAACAGAAGTTGTCTCCAAAACGGCAGGCTCACATTTAGGACATGTATTTGATGATGGTCCACCACCAACCTATAAACGTTATTGTATGAATTCAGCAGCGCTTTTATTCATCCCCGTTGAAGAAATGAAAAAACGTGGATATGGCAAATATTTATATTTATTTAACCCAAAATATAACAAATAACTAGGATTTAAAAAATGACACAAGTCATTCAACGTTCTTTATCAGAAGAAGTCTTGGACAAGACCATGACCCTGTTTTGGGAGAAAGGATATTTTAATACATCTATAGATGATATTGCTGTGGTAACTGGACTTAATCGTGCTACTTTATACAAATATTTTGGGGGAAAAGATAAGTTATTTCTCGCAATGTTGGAACGTTTTCGCAAGAATATAACTGATAAAGTTACAATTCCTCTACAAACAAAAACAAATGGGATAGAAGGAATCACTACTTTCTTTACACAGTTTCTCGAACTTTATGACTCCGCAAACTTAGGTTCTAGAGGATGTTTTCTAATATCGACTGCGGTAGACGTTCATTCTCATAGCAAAGAGGTCGACTATTTCATTAAAGATTTTCTAGAAGATTTACGTGAAAAATTTAGAAAGTTACTTATTCATACTAATGCAGAAAAATTGCTTAAACCAGAAGTTGATATTGATTCAGCTGCTGATTTTCTTGTAGGGAATTTATTTGGCCTAATGACACTTTGTCGCTCATCTGCGCCTAAACAGGTTTTTGAAAATCACGTTTGTGGCATTACTATATTTCTTGCTTCACTCACCACAAAAGCGATTATCAAAAGTAAGGAAAGCACTCTAAACCACTAAAAGGAGTTAGTCATGAGAGAAAACAAAAAGTTAGTTGGAGCAACACTTGCGGTTGCCGCGGCATTAACATTTACAGTGAGTACTGCAAATTCTGCTACAACTGAACAAATGGAGAAATGCTACGGGATCGTCAAAACAGCAAAGAATGATTGTCAAACAGCAACCCAATCCTGCGCAGGATCTGCGACCAAAGACAAACAACCTGATGCTTTTATTTTTTTACCCAAAGGTGATTGCGATAAAATTGCCGGGGGAAGTCTCACTTCAGGAAAATGAATGTGTAATTTATAGAGGAAGCTAGAATGTCTGACATGACAATGATGATGCACCAACCGGTCATGGCGATTTCTTTTTTATCAATATTATTTATTTTTGTAATTGGTACTGCGGCTGCAATAATTGTTATTATTTACTTAATTGATAAATTTCAGCAAAAAGATGCGATTCGTCATAATTATCCCGTATTAGGGCGTTTACGCCCTCTTTTTGAAACATTAGGCGATTTTTTTCGTCGTTATTTCTTTGCAATGGATCGTGAAGAAATGCCTTTTAATCGTGCTGATCGTAATTGGGTGTATAACGCATCTAATAATATGGATACCACATTGGCGTTTGGTTCAACGAAAAATCTTAATCCACCCGGCACAGCTGTATTTGTAAGTACACCTTTCCCAACGCTTGACGAAGATGCTGCGCAAACAAAACCAATGATTATAGGACCTTTTTGTAAATTCCCTTATTCTGCTAAATCATTATTTAATATATCGGCGATGAGTTTTGGGTCAATTTCTAAGCCCGCTATTCTTGCTTTATCAAACGGTGCCAAGATGGCGGACTGTTGGTTGAATACGGGAGAAGGTGGTTTGTCGCCTCATCATCTCGCTGGAGGCTGTGATATCGTGTTTCAAATTGGTACTGCAAAATACGGTGTTCGCGATGAATTTGGAGTACTCAGTGAAGAAAAATTAAAAGCGGTTGCCGCCTATGAATTTGTCAAAATGATTGAAATAAAATTAAGTCAGGGAGCCAAACCTGGTAAGGGAGGAATATTGCCAGGTGTCAAAGTTACAGCAGAAGTCGCAGAGATTCGAGGCATACCTATAGGTAAAGATTCAATTTCACCTAATAGACACCTTGATATCAACAGTGTTAAGGATATTTTAGATGTTGTTCATAGAATAAGAACTCTCACTAATAAACCTGTGGGGATTAAATTTGTTGTGGGCGATTATGATTGGATAGAGGAATTGTTTATTGAAATTCATAAACGTGGTGTTTCCTCTGCGCCAGATTTTATTTCTGTTGATGGCGGTGATGGCGGCACAGGCGCAGCACCTATGGCACTTTTAGATAATGTAGGGTTACCTCTTAGAGAATCTTTGCCAGTGGTAGCCGATTTGCTGATTGCATACTCCTTGAAAGATCGAATACGTCTTATAGCGTCAGGGAAGTTAGTAACACCTTCGGATGTCGCATGGGCGCTTTGTGCGGGCGCTGATTTTGTCAATTCAGCACGTGGCTTTATGTTTGCTTTGGGATGCATTCAAGTACTAAAATGCCAAATGAATACCTGTCCAACTGGAATCGCAACGCATAATCCACATTTGCAAAAAGGTCTTAATCCAGCAAACAAAGCAGTTAAAGTTGCTAACTATGTGAAAAATTTAGTGCATGAAGTAGAAGTCATTGCGCATTCTTGTGGAGTCAATGAACCTAGGTTATTAAAAAGACATCATGTAAGAATTATGCAATCAAATGATATTTCAGTTCGTCTTGACAAACTTTATCCGCCACCAGCTATTAAAAGTATATAGCAACAGTCTCTTTTGTATATAATCCGTATTAATACGGTAAAAATGCACTATAAATGTCGTTATAATATCAAAATTGACCCATTTCCATGAGAGACAAAAATGAATCACCTAAATAAATTAACTATTTTAGAATCTAAAGAGGATATTAGTTTTATAGAAATTAATGAGCTTACAGAAAGTGTAGGATGGGGAAAAAATTTCTATCCAACAAAAGATCGATGGGAAAAAACACTGACTGATTCAGCATATATTGCTTACATCAGGCAAAGTGATAAATTAATTTGTTTTGGACGAATTGTAGAAGATGGCCAGACGTGTATGTTTTATGACATTTGTGTTCATCCGGATTATCAGAAGCAATCTATCGGTTCGCTTCTCATGAATCATCTCATCAATAAAATTAAAAATAAAAATTATATTTCTATCGGTTTATTTGTATGGTCTGGAAATGCAACTGCTTCAGATTTTTATAAAAAATTTGGTTTTGAAATGGTTCCTGCAATGGAGCTTAAAAAATATATGAAGCAGATATGATGAGTGTCAAATATTATACCTGTCATTAATTCGGAATATTTGAAAAATCAATTTGGGTAACATTATGAAGAATAAATATCAGAAAATGGTAATAGAAAAATATTTTCAAAAACATCCATCAATGATTCATGCTGAAGAAATCAAGCAATTATGCAAGCCGTTAGAGACGCTTGATATCACGACTTTTTCTCATCTTCGAGTTTTTGATAATAATAAATTAACAGTGCAGTGTAATAACGTTCCATTTTTATTAAATTATTTGAATGAAAAATATTATATCGCAGACCCTTGCGTGAATGTTCAGCCAGAATCAACTGACTTAGGAAAATATATTATCTGGGACAGCGTTAATTGCACTGGTAGAACGGCTAAGATGTTGATTGACTCAAATACATTTAACTTTAAGCACGTTTTTTCCATTATCAAAAAGAAAAAAGAATACGTTGATTTTTATCATTTTGGTACACATCTTTCAAACCCTATTATTCATCAAGTTTATATTAATAATCTTGAAATGCTTGATCGCTTTATTCAATTTTTTAATACAGAAACTAAAAAATCGAAAATTCTTTCGTCTGCTTATGATATTATTCTTAATACCAACCATCATTATTCAAATATTGAATTAAACCAAGATATTTTCAATACGAAAATAAAAAGAAAAATTAGTTCAAAAAAATATACGGAATTCGAACGAGAATATTTAACCAAAAAAGAAATGGAGTGTGCTGAATTAGTGCTTCAAAGTAAAACATCAAAAGAAATCGCCCGTGAATTGGGTTTGTCATATAGAACAATTGAAGATAGAATTCATTCTTTAAAGATAAAATTAAATGCGAAAAATAAAGCTGATTTAATTGTTAAACTGCTTGAAAACACTTAGTTTAAAAGGTAAATATATTAGATTAAGGGCTCCTATTGCTGATATGAATGAGATAATTAATCAACTATACCAAACCGTAATGCTAGCGCAAAAAGTTCTTCCATTTGCATTAGAATTCATTGGTGCTTTATATATTATTTTTATTCTTAATAAGTTTTCAGGAAATATACTGAGCTTGCTTTCTGTTTATCCTCGTAAGTTGATTAGCATACCTGGTATCGCTCTCTACTCGTACATACATCAAGATTTTAATCACATTTTTTTTAATTCAATTCCTTTATTTATTTTGACTATTTTGGTTTTGTTATCTGGATTGCAGACATTTGTATGTGTGACTTTAACTGTGACTTTATTAAGCGGATTGGCCATTTGGCTTCTGGGGCGTCGTGGATTTCATTTAGGCGCCAGTGGTTTAATTATGGGATATTGGTCCTATCTTTTAATGAGCGCATATCGCCATACGACCGTTGTTTCAATTGCTTTGGCATTTATTTGTGTATATTACTTCGGAAGTTTATTATTTCACTTGATCCCGCAAAATGTGAAAACATCTTGGGAAGCACATGTTTATGGCTTTTTTGCAGGTTTAATTGCTTCTTATATTTGTCCCTCATTATTCTGTGAAAAATTATCTGGTTTTTGTTATCAATTACATCAGATCACTATTTAAAGTTTATTTTAAATTAATTCCACCATAGATTTAAGCTTGGATAATCAGTATATTATGCCGAATTTAGGGCGTTTAAAACTTTAGTGAACTAAAAATGCATACACAACAACTAACAACAAAGAAAGACTATTTGCCTTTGCTCGCCAATTTTAAAGAGATTTTACGCTTAAATGATGAAAAACATCCACCAGCTCGTCATTTTGCTTTTATTATCATGGCAGATATTTTACAGCGAGCAGAAAAAGATTTAACGGATGAGTTAATTAAAGATATTGATCAATTTATTTTTTCTTTAGTGCATTTTAATGAAGTGAATTTCTTACAGCAACTTTGCCGAAACAAAGATTTCATTATAAATAATCTTAAAAAACAAGACCCACTCAAACATGCACGATTTTTAAATGGATTAAATGATACTGATATATTTATTCACGCAGTATCGCAAAATGCAGCTCCGACTCTCGAGTTTTTGGGAAAATTGGGTTGGGAAAGCTCCCTCAAACATTTTGAAATTGCCATTGAAAATCATGCCAAAAAATCCCTCGCTTATCTCTTAAAACAAGGCGAATTAAAAGATACAGACAAAAAAACTTTGATTGAATTAGCAAAAGATTCTGGGGATCTTGCTATCTTGAAGATGCTTGCTCCTGAAGTATCACTTTGTTATTTTAATGAGATTTTGGTCGACTTTCCTAAAAATATTTCATTTAGAAAAATATTTAATATTGTATCAAAAGCCTATCGCTATTCTAGCATGCAAGATGTTGATGAACTCTGTGAAAAATTAATAAATCAACTTGAAACAAAATATGATAAAGAAATATATAAAACAGAAATTAAGAAAATTAAGCAAGCCTGTTATTACGCGCGTAAATTATTTCCCGAATGGGCAAGTCAACTAGCATTATTGAAAAGAAAAAAAGATCTCCATGAACTTGGGCAATTTTATAATGCTTCATCTGCTATTGAAAAAGAGATTTATCAAGGTTCAATTAATTTTAAAATAGTGGAAGAAATTCTTAGTAAATTGCAGACAAGTGAAAGCGATTTATTATCGTGGGAATCCATTTTAAAATTGATTGTCACGAAACGAGGTGAGCAAGCGCTTACTGACCACACTGCTGATGCTGATATTTTTCTGAAAATGCGCAGTGATGAAGATGGGCGTAGTCCATTTACCCCATGTTGGGGGCGCTATGATCATTTATATCATATGATAAAAGAAGAATTTAACAATACACCTGAAGAAGCCATCCTGCCTGGCAACGTTGGCTATTTGATGCAATTTAATAAGAAAATAATAAGCACCGTACTACTCGAAACTAAGCAAGTGTCTGAATATAAGTTAGATACACGCTATTGTTATTTTTGGCGTCATGGATTAGGGTCCATTAATGAAATCACTCCAGAAATTAACAAAATTATTAAAATTCTCCTTACTCTTGATACCGCGTCTGTTCAAAAAAACCCTCAGGTTTTTTATGATAATGTCGTTCTCCTCATTTGGCTGATTGGAAATTTAACTCCTGTTTGGCGGGGCACGGGTCGGGTTGTTGAGGTGTTACTCGCTTTACTGCATAAATATCATGGATTTAATCCAGTTGTGTTGAACGGCTATCAATTAGACTGTTTAGATATTACCTTTAGAACACCAGAACGTTATAGAGAATTATTTTTTTATTTATTTAAATCATCCACTTTACCTTTTGTTGTTCAGACATTGATGCAAGAACAATATGAGCAATCTGCCGAACTGCAAGAACTTTTAATAAAATATCAAATAGAACCACCAACAACACCTCTTCCTGAACCACTTTTTTTTACAGAAATGAATCAGGCAGAAGCGAAGGCGACTGATTTTTGGGAGAAAACTTTAACAGAAGAATTTGGTACCGATATAGAGACGCTAAAAAAAGAAGGAGAATCGTTCAAAGAAGCTTTTCTAAGACATAATTCAGAGCGCGCTAAAATCACAAATTTGCACGAACTCGCGACCTTGGTTTTAACTTATCCCGATCGTCCTTTATTAAAGATTATTTCTGAAAAAACAATTATTGATTTATTACCAAATATTTATATCCTTCAACAGCTAAAATATTATAGGAACGAACAAGAAAGACCCGCTGCCGAATATGAAAAATTAATAGCTTATTTCATTCCACAGTTTTTAATGAATCCAGCGCTACGCCAGCATTATTTTTCTAAATGGTATAAATATTCGAACATTCTTAGTGCTTTTCCTGCAGAAAAGGAATATTTGCTAGAATATTTATTAAAAAACACGGAATTTTTCATGCATTTATTCGAGAAATCTTCTGACGTAGGAGATTTTTTAAAACACATACACTCATTCGCAGGTGTTTCAGAATATAAATGTTTACAGTATTTAGAAGTCATTTTATCTGATCCTATTGCATGTTCCCGATTATCTTTAAACAAGGATAGTTTCAAAGACGCCTTCGCATTTTCACTTCCTAAATTAAATGACAAAATAAAAGAAGTATTTGAAAGAACAAAAGCTCCTTCCGTTGCTACCATTATTTCATCAGATGTTGTCTCTAGTCCGGTATTTAATCGAGAAAAAGCTGAATTATCTCCCACCATAACTCAAACTAGAGAAGAAAAAATAAAGTTTGTTAGCTAAGACAGATCTAAGTTTTCAAAATCGCTTTTTGGGAACCATCACCTCTGATGTGTTCTCGTCATTTTGCGTTCTTTTTTGGGGAAATAAATGGATAGGATAAGGTCCGCCGAATGAGAGACTCCGATTTTTATAAAGTACGGGTGAACTCGTGCGTCCCACTCTCACACCGATACTATTTTGGTTTTCTATCCACGTTTTTAAAAAAGACATGCCGCCCTTATCTAAAATTTCATTGTCCACAAAAAACTTCAAAATGGCTTCGGGCGTATCACAATTTGAGAGTGCCTTCGTCAATTTGTTTCGCGCTTCCGCAACAGAGGGTCCATTAAAATAATCATAAATACTAGTCGCCGATGTACCTAAAATTACATAATCATCTATCGTTCGTTGTTTTGAAGCTTTGCTTGCAATCAGTACAATGTTTAACACCGCAAGAGGCATATTAATTCGTGCTAACCAACGCTCAGTTGCAAGAGCTGCAAGTGAATCAGCTTTGTTAGTTAAAACACAACTGGGCAGCACAACTCTTCCTATGGAATGCGTACGGGATATTGCATGTTGCACCGCTTGAGCTAAATGTTTCAGCTCACCCTTGGGACCTGATACGGTTAATCCTTTTGTGTTAAATGTAATTTTAGGATTTTCTCCAGCAATTATTTTTTTAATACGCGTATTATCATCTTCAGAAATGGAAGGTGTCGGATTAAGTATGGTACTCAGTTTCGCATATTTTTGTACACGGGTCTTCTGCATGACGCGTTCTGTAACAAACATGCCACCACAGAGAAGAGAAGCCATCGCAACTGGTGATTCTAATAGCATTTGGTCTGTTGCTAACAACCAGATTCCTGATAATGTAGGTGATATCAGAGCTGCCATCAGGGCCTGTTTCACTACATCATTTAATCGTTGATGTAAAGCGGCATAACCTTCATTCAGTGTTTCACTTGGTAAGGTTATTTTATCAAAAGTAGTTTCTTCTTTTTCTTTTGGTGAAGTGTGAGTACTGAACGCAGCATTTGATCGAGGTGTGTGTTTAAGCGAGCTTAGCAGAATGGAAGTGCTTGGCTTTCCGACCTGCGTACCGATGGATTTTAATGATTGACGTAACATTATTTACCTCTTTTTTTTATATTATTCTGATCTTTCATCTATATTGCGCTAGCAGTTTACTATAATAATCATCGATTTAAAACTAGAGAAGAAAATATATAAATTGTAAGATCAAGAGTAAGCGTAAGCGTTGCTATACGGTTACGATTTTTAATTTATTCTAAAAATATTAATGACCATGTCAAATAATTTTAATATAATCCCTGCGTTAATAATAATTTTTAAAAAAAGGAATTTTATGCAACCAAGAAAAAAAATTGTAGATATCTCTGTAAAATCAAAAGCGCAAGAAATATACCCTACTCGTCATGTGGTTACACTGACTTATGATGATAAAAGCACTGAGAAAACATCAATGAATGGAAAAGATCTTGCGGAGATTCTTGCCAAACGTTTTGATAATCTTTCTTTAAATGGTTCTTCTTTTATGGGAAGTTTTACACTTGAAACTTATGTTAAAGGTGATTCACGTGGTTCAAGGGTTCATCGTGAAACGCTGAGTAAAAAAGATGTTATTGCTTTATTTAATGCAAATTATCAACCGGAACAATCTATAGATGTCACACCAAGATTGAAAAATTAGTTGGCAAATGTAATGTAAGGTGCAAGCAGAATAGCATCCAGTATTTAAAAAGATCTAATAAAAGTTAAAGCGGCAGTATTTTTTTCTACTTCGCTTTTTTCATTGATTTTTTCCAGGAGAGATGACATTTTTTTTGTAGCATTAGTCCGAAATAAACTAACAGTATTATGAAAACTAATCGCTTTTTTATTTAATGTTTCTGCTTGACTAATCTCTGCCAAAACCGCTTGACGACGCATGACAGATTTGATGCTCACATTAGTTTTATCCTCATCTTTAAGTAAAAGATTAGCGTCATAAATTTTAGTCTTAGCTGCGCTATGATAAAGAATGCTTCTCGCATATAAAAGATCCAAGATTTGTTTATTTTTATACGTTTCATCATCTAGATCAGTGGTTTCTTCGAAAGCTGTCTTGAGCGCTTTCGCTTTTCTTTTATCATCACGGACTTGTTGAATAATTTCAGCGGAGGAGAATTGTTTCATATGAGATAAGTTTTCTTTCGCTTCCGGTTTTACTTCTACATTCGTTTTGACTATGGTCATAGGCGCTAAATAACTTCCAACCAGATCCCACGAATCTTTCGGTATCAATAGCGCACACTCCTTGGTTTGTTGAATGAGAAGTTCAATAGCCTGGATTGCTTCTGCAATACTCATATACTTAGTAATACCAAATCGCGCTAAGATCTCCAAACTGTGGTGGCCAAATCGATCTTCCATCAGTAAGCGATCTATAAACCCCATCTTTTTTTAAGATTATTATTTTGCAATAGTACTGCTTTCACTATTTGGAAATATAAAATGAAAGCACTTGAATTAAATACCTGCACATCATCTAAAACAATCATAGAAGATAAAGCATATTGGGAAAATCAAATTGAATCCCAAAAGAAAAGTGCGCTCAGTAAATCCGCTTATTGTCGGGCTAATCAGATCAGTTACTTTCGATTTAATTATTGGAAAAAAAGATTACAAAAAAATTGCGATCCGCTTATTCCTATTAAAATTAAACCGATAATAAATTCATCGAACAATAAACCAATTTGTTCGATAACTTTAAAAAATGGAAATGATTTACATATCCATGATAAAGAAGCATTGATATTGATTTTAGATAGGATGATGTAAGAATGTTTTTCTCTTACAGCACACCGATTTGGTTGTACCCAAAACCTATCGATTTTCGTAAACAAATTGATGGAATTGTGATTCTCATTGCCGATCATTTGCAATTAAATCCTGTCTCAGGTCAATTATTTTTATTCAGAAATCGTCATGCGAATAAAATAAAAGTTCTATGGTGGGAAAGTAATGGTTTCTGGCTGTGTTACAAACGCATTGAAAAAGGAAGATTGAAATTCCCAGCTATTCATGATCAGGTACTAGAATTAACACGCGACCAATTAAGCTGGTTATTGTCAGGTTTGGATTATATGAAACAATCCCCATTACCTGAAATTAAAGCGATAAATTTTTATTAAAAATATAAAAAAAATACGGAAAAACTGCTGTTTTTATTGTATAATGTTCGCATTAAAAAAATAGCAGCTTAACGATGAATTTTGAAATCGCAATTAAAAATCTACAGGATGAAAACCAAACTTTAAAAGATGCTTTGAATGCCTCCGAAAAACGCTGCGAACAGTACGCGCAGGCTTATGATCAGATGCACGCACAATTAAAGGAATTGTTACGCCATCGTTTTGGAAAAAAATCTGAACGTTACATTGACATTGACCCAGAGAATCCACAAAAAAACTTTTTTGAGGAAGATACCAAATTTGCAATTGAAGACGCGCGTGGGGACAGACAAGAAGATGAGATAAAAATAGCGCCTCATGTCAGAAAGAAGAAACATAAAAATAACAAAGATTTACCCGTACGTATTGATATTATTCCTGTCTCAGAAAACGATAAGATATGTGATTGTGGTACATGCAAATCAGTGATTCGTTATGAAATAAAAAAACTCATACATTATCAACCTCCTGTTCACGAAATCATTGAGCAACGCCGTGAGGTAGTTGCTTGTCCCAAAGGCTGCGATGGAGAAATCATTACAGCACCTGCGCCTTTACATATACTCCCCAAAGTAAAGGCAACAGAAGAATTTTTATCGTTTCTTGTCGTCAGCAAGTTCGAAGACCGTCAACCCCTTTATCATTTAGAAAAACAATTGAATGAGCGTTACGGAGTCGATTGCTCACGTCAGAGCATGGCTCGCTGGCAGATTGATTTAAGATCTCCGATGCAGCCTCTTTGGAATTTACTGAAAGATTCAGCGATTGAGAACGATATTGCATCATGCGATGCAACAACGATGCAAGTGCTGAATGAACCAGGACGTGCGGCCGAAACCAAGTCTTATGTTTACTGTATACGCGGCGGGCCCCCTGAAAAGTCGGTTATTTTGTATGAATACAATGAAAAAGAGCATAAAAAATTTGTCTACGACTGGTTTGCAGGTTTTGAAGGATATTTGCATACAGATGGAGATAATTTTTTTGATCTGGTCGGCGCGACGATTGCAAAGATTGTGAATTGCAATTCCCATGCCCGGAGGAAATTTGAACCCATTGCACAAGGTGCCAAAGGCAAAGGTCTTGCCAAAACAGCGATGCGGTTTTTTAAAGAGCTTTATAAAATTGAACGTGAAGCGAAAAACAATCATCTCAAACCAGAAGAGCGTTATGAATTACGGCAGAAAAAATCAAAACCATTGATGGAGAAATTTAAGTCTTGGTTAGATGAAATGTATCCTACAACGTTACCGCAGTCTGCCCTGGGTAAAGCTATGTCCTACTGCATCAATCGATGGGATGGATTGACTCGTTTTTTGGAGGATGGGCGCCTGGAAATAGACAACAATCTTACGGAACAAGAAATTAAACCACTAGTGATCGCAAGAAAGAATTTTCTATTTTGCGCGTCTCAGGATGGCGCCAGGGCATTGTGTATGCATATGAGCTTTATCAGGACTGCCAAACTGCACGGACTTGATCCCTATCATTATTACGTTAAGGTATTAAAGAAGATACCTTATTGTAAGACAATTGAGGATTACGAAAAATTGTTACCTTGGAACATAGCGTCATGAATAGAGTACAAAGACTGTTAAACGGCAAGAAAGTATCAGATATATTTAATGAATATGCATCGCCTGTGATAGAAATTTATATGCACGATGCGGGTTATACCAATATTGAGAATGTGAGCATCGCAGAGCTAGATCAAATATTAGAATTTCCATGGTTAATCTGGAATGCTGTTGTTGCGAAAGGCAAAGATCCACTTGATTATTTAGGCAGCATAACATTGCTTACAAAAAATTCGCCAAAAAAAGTTAAAGAATTAATTAAATTTATGAGAAAAAGAAAAGAAACAAAATTTAAGAAATACGATTTCTTTTTAGGCGACGTTAAACTAAATCGAAATACTGACAATACAATCATCATGTCGGTAGAGGTGCGCGTTCCATCACAATAGTAAAGTTTTTAAAGAGCAAATGCTATATATCTTGAGGGTGATTATGGCAGGACAAATTTATTAAACAACCATGTACTTGGTAGATCGCTTACTTTCTTTTATCATCACGGACTTGTTGAATAATTTCAGCGGAGGAGAATTGTTTCATATGAGATAAGTTTTCTTTCGCTTCCGGTTTTACTTCTACATTCGTTTTGACTATGGTCATAGGCGCTAAATAACTTCCAACCAGATCCCACGAATCTTTCGGTATCAATAGCGCACACTCCTTGGTTTGTTGAATGAGAAGTTCAATAGCCTGGATTGCTTCTGCAATACTCATATACTTAGTAATACCAAATCGCGCTAAGATCTCCAAACTGTGGTGGCCAAATCGATCTTCCATCAAATCATCGGTTTCTGGACGAGTACTACGGTATATGCTGTAGAGGCAGGATCCTACCATTATTATGGAACAGCCTAAAGCACAGCCGAAAAGCGCATTCCTGGTCGTGTCTTGCTTGCATGCTTCATCTAGCTGATCGCAAGCTCCCAAACTAGGATCGCCATTAACGACTCTATAACTTTTACAAATTTCAAACGGGGAGCCAGTCAATCCACAATGTTTTACTACTTCCGCCCAGCTGCTTTTAAGGATTTTATAACTCCAACTATATAATGGCCAAAAAATAACCATCCCTACTCCGGTAGCAATACCCAAATTACAACCGACGCCAATATCCCTATCGGAATGCAGATATTCGGGATTATTAAGTATCTTCAGGGGTGAATTCAGGTTAGTCTTTTTCTTATCAGAATTTTGGTTTTTTTCAGGTTTAATGTCTAATATTGTGTCTGGAAATAAATGATAATCGTTACCGTGACTGTTCATAAATCTTTTCTCGAGGTATTTAATAAATTATTTGTTATGAACAATACCATTAAAAATAATTAATGGTCAAATAATATATCAAAATCTGTAAATAACACATGATCTGTCCGCACTATCATCTGAAAAAAAACAAATATACAAAGAAATTTAATCCTTTTTAACATCTTCTGCATTTATTCATAACCTGTTGATTTAAAATATACTATTTACAATTTTTTAAGTGAATTTCGTCATGGTATATTTGGAAGTATGCTTGAGATTGCTCAAAATTTGAGCTAAAATGAAAAACCACATATAGAAATAGATTCAGAAATTTTGATAAACGAGGGGTAATTATGTCATTACCACGTACCTGGAAAGAGCAAGAAGATTACGAAAAATCTATCATTCTTGAAAAATTTTGGGATCAACGTATTGTTCATCCCCAAAATGATCTGCAGAAAGAAAATAGTATTAATGCTATCAAAAATCAATTTCTTCTTGCACTGCCGCCTCCAGCAATGAAACATCAGGAATGGAGAGAAAAAGTAAATAAAGCGTGGGCTGATAAATCAGCGTTTGCAAGTAAAGAAGCGTTTTTTGAATTCTTTAAGCATATCTCATCTGTTAAAGCTGTAGCATGCGCGGAAGGTTTAATGGAATTTCCTAAGCTAATAGAAGAACCCGCGCGCATCACAGAGGATGAGCGTAAAGCATTCCAACAATATACTAAAGATAAAAAATTAACGGTATCCGCCGCATTTGGATCTGTCAAAACGCAAATATTATCTGGATGTTCAACAGATTATAAAACAACAGATATTTTCACAACACAGTCAATTACTAAGGTTTTCACAGGTGTACTCGCAATAAAACTATTGCAAGAAAAAATTCTTACTGAAGAAGATCTCGACAAACCTCCAATTAAATTAAAACAATCAGCGAAAGATTTGTTAAGAAATCACGATAAAATAGAAGCGCGTTTAGGGGAAACGACCCTACACCAAGCGATGACGCATCATGCGGGTTTAGGAGTAGGCGGTGCAGGTTTTGGAGATTACTATAGTAATTATATCGATGCTATTGAAAAAGCAAGAGCGACAGGCCAACCGATTCCTGAAGTAAAGAGCGCTGAAGATTTTTTACAATTTATTCCCAATGAAACCAGTTCTTTTGGTAAAGAGCATTGGAAATATAGTAATTCAGGTATTGTTTTATCTGCGCTTTCACTGGAACATCTTTACAATGAACACAGAATAAATCATCCTGAAAAAAAATTAGAAGTATTAGATTTTGATGGCATGTTAAAAAAATATGTTACCGATCCAGCTGAAATGCAATATTTTACTCCTTCATCACACGGGCTCGCTGTCAAATTTAATCCGGAAGATTTGAATGCAGAGCATATGAGAGGATCACCAGGCGGCGGATATTTCTCAACGGTAAACGATCTGCAAAAATTTGCTGGTTGGTTGTATAAGCAATGCCAAGATCCTGCATTTGTAAAATTGATTGAAAAATATGGACAAGAATTTTGTCCTTTTCCTCAAAGCAAAACAATAGAACATACGGGGGATGGACCATCCAACAGCGGATTTTTTTCATTTAATTGGGAAACCGGGAATGTAGTCATTGTACTCAATGACCAACGTGCTATCGCTGCGAGCGAAGTAGGACGTGAAGCAAAAAATCATTTTTTAACGCAGAAATCTCCCGCGAAAGAAAAAGAACTACCAAATGAATTAAAAGCGTCATCAGGATCAACTCCTAATACCAAACCTCGAGTCCGTACGACATCAGCATCTGATGTGCGCTCGGGGCAACAGCATAGCTTTTTTAAACGTTCACAATCGGAGCCTGATTTGCATCATTTAACAAAGCATATAACCAAGCCAAAGCCTTAAATAGTACAAATTGATTGTAAAATGATTTTGCATTATGGTATTTTTCTAGATCTATTACAGCGAAGGTCGCAAATAATGCGTAACTTAATCATAATATTCAGTCTTTTGATGCCGATTTCTGCTTTTTCTTTAACATGCCCGAATAATGGTAGCATGTTAAAAGCCGGTGATTCTATCCAGGAAGTAACTGAGCGATGTGGAGAAGCTATTTCATCGAATAACTTTACAAATACGAAAATTATTTCAGGTGAATGGATATATTATATAACGAACACTTCCGATAATAACATGACAAAGATGACAGTTTTGCATGACCGTGGACGCGTTGCTAACATCAATATTTTTTTAGGTGGCAAAAAAGAAAAAAATGTTCAATCAACTAAGCTCTGCAATAACCTAATTCAGATTGGTGATACCATGAATTATGTACAATCTGTTTGTGACAAACCTACGTTGCAAAATACTCTCCAAACTGAATCAACGGAAATTACCGAATTGAAATATGAAGGTATGAGTCCAAATATTTTGATTTTTGAAAATAATAAATTATCAAGCTGGAAATAGAAAAATATCTTGATTCTTGAAGGTCAACTTTCAAAATGACATATAAGCTAATACTACGAAAAGCTTCTACATCGGATGCTAATGACATTGCAAATGTTTATCTAACCTCTCGTAAAAAATTAGTTGCGTTTGCTCCATTAGTTCACTCGGACGAAAGTGTTTATCAGTGGATTTGCAAAGATCTTCTTCTTAATGAACATGTGATCGTTGCTGAAGAAAATAAAGCTATTATTGGAATGATGTCATTAACAAAACACGAAGGAATTGGTAGAATCAGACAACTTTATATTCTCCCTTCAGCAGTTGGGCATGGAATCGGCTCTGCAATGATTAAAATGGCAAAATCGATTTTAGGTTCTCCAATTCAGCTTTATACATTCCAGGAGAATATTGGAGCAAGACGATTTTATGAACGACATGGATTTCTGGCAATTGAATTTAATGATGGTTCAGAGAATGAAGAAAATTGTCCCGCGGTGTTATATGAATGGAAGATGGGGAATACGTAGTCCATTGAAGGATAGACAAGCGGTAATGGTAAAAACATTAAATGCTGGTCGGTTATTTTTATTAATCAATGATAGCAACGCAAAGTAGTTTGTGTTGCTTCGAGTCTGCAATGAAAGAAGCTGAAGCTATTAAAAACCCATATTATAGCTAACTTATTTCGGTCTGATTGAATCGGGTTTTTGAGTAGGTATAGATTCGACCAGGTGTAGTTGTTCCATTTTGAGTTTTAAATAATTCTCATGATTTGATTTAGCTAAATGCATTAAAGAGTCATGGTCATTCATGCAACGCCATATCTTTGGAGGTCCCATGCTTCCCACACAACCGATGCCACTAAATTTTCCATAGGGATATTCATACCAATCAACCACTCTTTGTTTATCATTATTTTCCGTAATATAGGAAAAGTGGTGAGATTGATTACCACAAAAGAAATTTGCAAAGTGTGCAGGTACCATTCTTTGTTCTTTAGCAATCTTCTTCCATAAATCGTATGCATCACGAGGATAGCTATCGTAATGTCCTCTGCAGTATTCATCGTATACGTATAATAAAACTGAATAATCAAATATTTCTTCACCTTTAACAATGATTCCATCAGCTTTTTTATAATAAACGCCATTTTTTTCAAGATCTATTATTTGCGTTTTTGCCACCTCCGATGGAATATACTTTAACATCATTTGCCACATGCCTATATCAAGCGCCCACAACGCGTATTGAAAAGCGGTAAGCTCTCTAAACTGTCTTCCAGAATTATCGGTCACGGAGGTTTTTTTTGATAAAATAATGGAAAGTTGTTTTTGATTTTCAATCGAAGTTAAAAATGTCTCAGCTGTATTTTGATTTCCTGAAACAACGATATTTATAAATTTCCTTACATCGTTAAAGATGTTTTTATAAAATTGTAAACTATTATAATTAGGGTATACAGATATTCTCGTTCTATCAATTTTTCTTTCTTTTTGTTCTGGATCATGTTTGGAAGGATTATTTTTATGGAGCATCTGCTGTTTTCCTTTCTTATTATTTTAATTTGAGAAGAAATATAATATAAAAAGTTAATTTTTTCAATAATTAAATTTCCTTTGTTAATGTACGGTAATCATCATTGGAGAATCACTTTAGATTATTTGAAGAATATCCTCAAGCCAAAATAACAGTCTTTCTTTTTGGTATGTCTAATGAAGTATTATCTCGTATAGTTTTTTTATGGAAATGACTCGATGAATTTTTTGATAAAAGGATATCTGGTTCTGAATTTGAGCGTTTTACTTTAGGCTCAGCGTGTGGAACATGGCCAACTTCTTTTGGCGGTGCTGAAGGTTTAATACTTAGATGAGGAAATAATTGATGATACTGTTCTGGTGACAGTTCAGCATAAGGATTTGTTGGAGGGGGAGCAATTACAAATTCAGAATTTTCTGTGGTGGAATCCTTAGAAACCGAAGTAAGATGAGTTAGCATATCTTCAGTTGAAGTTGATTTTTTATTTTTTGAAGAATTTTCTACGGATTCTCGCGGTAGGTCACGAATACAATTTCTAGCGCATTGGACAAACGTATAAATTTTTTCTGGAAGCTTAAAAGTGATATCTTTTTTGTTACATCCAATTGGAGTACCATTTTTTCTCGCTTCATCTACAAATTTTTTAAATTCTACAAAGTCCCATACTTCTTCCGAAACAAATAGTGGATTTTTAGTGTCTTTAATTTTTTGGACGTTTTGTAGGTATTGATTAAAAGCTAAATTGAGTTCCTGCGCTTTTTTTTCCATGCTCCTACTTTTACTAGAAGAATGTATATTCAAATAATCAGAAAATCGTTTTTCTTCTTTTGCTGTTAATATTGTTGTATTTGTAAATGAGTAGAAATGTTGGCTCATATTAGTAAAGTGTTCTTGAATTTCTTTTGCATTGCGTTTATTTTCTACCATCGCAGGATATTTTGTGGAGGCAACTAATCCATGAGTAGCACCTGTGATCGCTCCTTTAATACCATGGAAAGGAGCAGTAACCACAGTAGTTCCAATAACTCCAAGGAGATATACAACTGGTCCAATGGGGTAAATATCGATTGTATCTTTACATATTTGATGTGATCTTCGTACGCCGGCAGCAGCCCCCGTCCAGCCTCCTACAAATGTACCAAGAAGACGACTTCCTATATTAGGAGTGTCCGTAGTCGTTGGAATTTTTTTTGATTCTCTATGGTTTAGCATATACCCCTCTTATTTTATTTGTTCTAATTTTAATAAAAACATCTTTTTTTCAAGGCCTCCGCGAAAACCAACTAAATGTCCATTGCTTCCAATCACGCGATGGCAAGGAATAATAATGGAAATTGGGTTAAGTCCATTTGCGAGCCCTACTGCTCGTGCTTTATTTTTGTTGCCAATTTTCTCAGCCTGTTCAGCATAGGTAATTGTAGTGGCGTATGGTATCTTAGTTAATTGATTCCAAGCTTGAATTTGAAAATCAGTTCCATTGATAGCAAGCGGCAAATCAAATATTTTTCTTTTACCTTGGAAGTATTCGTCTAATTGTTTTTTTGTTTGCACGATTGTCTTTTCACTTTTAGACTGAGAAAGATTATTAATAATTTTTTCATATTGTTTAAATTCACGATCAATATCCCATAACACAGCATGCAACCCTTTGATTGATGATATAATTGTTAATGTACCAACAGGGGAGTTCATTTCGTCATAAGTCGCATCTTTAGGTAAAAAATTAATATTTCTGCATTTTTTCATAAAAAAACCGCTAAACTGTTGTTTGTTAATTTAAAATTCTGATGATAATGGCTGTTTTGAGATTTCATTTGCGTTATTTCGCAGGAAACGTTTTAGCACTAAAATTTTGATCGGTAAACTCTTTTCGAAGGTATACCTTCCCAATCGCTCGAAGGATACAATATTTCTCCTTTCATTAAAAGTGATAAATTACCTAAGGAAGAATGATTTTGCATCACCGTATCATAAAGTAAAATAGATCTATCTCCTACGGTACAACCATCTGCAATTGTTATCGTCGACATCTTAAAAATTCTGTCTTCATATAAATGCGTCTGTATCGTAGAGTCTTTATTTAAACATACGCTATTCCCGATTTTTACTAAATCAAATTCAGAAAAATAAGGCGTATTGATAAAAGCATATTTGCCAATGTTGACCCCGAAAAGACGAAGAAAATAAACGATATAAGGGCTACCTAAGAAGGCTTCTAAAAAAAGCGGAACAACTATATTATCATATAAAGAAGTAACTAATTCACTACGATAAACAAAAGAACTCCACATGGGTGCTTCAGTTTCTTGATATCTACCAATCAATATCCATTTTAAAAATATTATTAAAAAAACTTCAGCTAGCACATATAAAATTGAAAAAAGTGGAAATATTAAAATGGCAAATAATAAAGAATATTTATCTTTCAAATATACAAATGTCATGACATCTAAAGATAAAATTAAATAGACACATGCTGCAGGTAAAAATATTTTAATAAATTCAATAATGCCACGAATGATAAGAGATTTAAAAGAAGGTTTATAAGTGTCACTTGCGGAATAACCAGAATGAATATCGCGCTGAGGTAAAAAGACAGCAGGCGTTCCCAGCCAATTACTATTTTCTGGTACATCGATTGGTGATAATGATGCTGAAGCAATTAAACAATCATCACTAAGTCTTGCCCCAGCGGGAATAACTGCACCATTGCCAATAAATACATGATTTCCAATATGTACAGGATGCAGATGAATATAGCCTTGAAAAATACGCGCAGGAGATAATATCGCACTATCACCAATAAAACATTCCTTACCAATCTCCATCATATCAGGAAGACTAAAATTGACTGTTGCCATTTCAGAGTTTTTACCAACCTTAGCACCCATTAAACGAAACCATTTAGCTGTATATATGGTGCCATAAAGCGCTTCCATCGCTCCTAAGCTCAGTCCTAATAATCGTTCAACAAACCATATTTTCAGATAACCAAAACTTTTGATTGAATAACTTCCTGGTTTGATTGGACCAAAAATTTTTTTTAAGAGCGAAATTTGCAAAACTAATAAAATGATAAATAGACATCCCGCAAGCGGTATCGCCCAAATACAATTAAAATAGTTTTTTTGTATATAGGAAAAATAAACGATCATCACAATACCCGGGAGCGCTGCAATTACATAGGTAAATTCTAAAAGCATTAATAGTGAATATTGACATAGCCATAGTAAAAAATTTTTTAAGTAAGAATTGGGAAGTGGTTGGATGTTATCTTCTGAAAGTTTGATAAATCCGGGTCGAGATGGAGAACCAATATAGCTTTCATTTTCTGGTATGGTTTGTCCCGCAGAAAGTAAAGAGTGCTCGCCTAATTTACTATTATTTTCAAGAGTTGTATTAATGCTTAATACAGAATTTGCACCGACAAAACAATTTTGTCCAATGGTAATTGCACCTATTTTTAACCAACCATTTTCCACCTTATAACCTGAGGCAATAACGTCGGCACAAATACTGGAATTATCTCCCATACTGAATAAGTCAAAAGAACTAAACTGATCGGTGCCGATATAACAATTTTTACCGATCTTTGCACCCATTGCTCTACAATAAAGAATAATAAAAGGACTACCGACCAAATGATCAATTGGTGCAAGATCTTGTAATTGATTGACGACCCACCAACGTAAATAATACCAACTCCATAATTTATGTTGGCCTGGTTTTATTTTTCCTAGGATTAGCCATTTGACAGCGATGCTAAAAACAATAAGCCCGGGTTCTAACAAAAATAAAAAAGCCAGCCAATATAAAATAATTTGCTCTAAGGTAAAACCTGCATTCATCGTAAATGTAAATACAATGACTGTAATAATTAAAAAATGCCAGGGAGAAATAGTGACAAGCACTAAAGCGATTAATGCTTGAAAAAAAGCACAAATATAATATTGAATTTTTTCGAAGATACTCTTAGGTCCTGCATAATAATGCACTTTTTTTGTTTCTTCTTGCTGCGTTGAATCATGTATTTGTTCTGCGAGTTGTTTTATGGTCGGATTCTCAAAGATATTAATTAATGAAGCCGTACGCATTTCTTTATCCATCCGCATTTCAGAAATCACAGTGGCTGCAGCTAGAGAATGACCGCCGAGGTCAGCAAAAAAATCTGCATTAATAGAGATGGATGAAACATTTAATACTTTTTCCCAAATCGCAGCAATTTTCTTCTCCAGGTGAGTTGTCGGTGCTTGATATTGATGGCTCGCCTCAATTTCTTTTATATTTGGAGGAGGTAATAATTTTTTATTGATTTTACCATTTATCATTTTAGGAAATTCAGAAAGTATAATGATTGTTAAAGGAATCATATATTGAGGTAACTGTTTACGTAAGAATTTGGTCATCTGATCAGAGGTCAGCGTGGAATTATTTTTCAGCACCACATAACCAATTAATGCATGTAATTCCTGAGATTCTACAACGACGGAATTACGCACATCTGGTATTTTTTTTAAAGCGTTTTCTATTTCAGAAAGTTCAACGCGAAAACCGCGAATTTTTACTTGTTCATCGATACGTCCAACATATTCTATTTCTCCGGAATCTGTTATGGATGCAATATCTCCCGTACGGTAAAGTCGCTTAGTCAAATCATGTGGATATGGAATAAATTTTTCTGCGGTTAATTCCGGTTTATTAATATAACCTTTTGCTAAGCCAATGCCGGCAATACATAATTCTCCTTGTTCTCCCGCCATCACCGGTTTTAATTGTTTATCTAAAATGACAACTTCATAATTTGGTAAGGGTTTTCCAATGTTGACTGGATGATGGGGTCGACATTCTTGATAAGTGGCAATAATGGTCGCCTCAGTCGGACCGTAAGTATTAAATATACGAAGATCAGGCCGAAACCAAGACGCAAGTAACTCCTCCGAACAAAATTCACCGCCAAGAATTAATACACGTAAAGAAGGAATTTTGTCTTCCAACATTGCAAGCATGGTGGGCACTGTTGAAAATAAAGTTATTTTATGAAAATTTAAAAATTTAACTAAGGCCGCTCCTTTTTGCACTTTGCTCGATGCCGTTGTAATCAATGTCCCACCGCTTCCTAAAGCGAGCCAAATTTCTTCCATCGATGCATCAAAAGCCACGGTAAATCCTTGGTAAACTCGATCTTGATCAGTCATACCGTAAATTTTCAATGCCGATTGCAGATAGTTTGTTACTGCGCGATGCGTAATAGCCACACCTTTAGGAAAACCTGTCGTGCCTGAAGTATAAATGACATAACATACGTTATCAGGAGAAAAACCTGAAAATTGTGGACGGTCTTTTGATTGCTGGACTAGGTGTGGTTTAATTTTTTGAATTTCTATTATTTTATCAGATTGAAATTCTTCGGCTGGATGTATTTTCGAAGTTAACAATAAGGTGAGATTTGAATCTTCTAAAATATATTTCACTCTTTCAGCCGGATATTCTGAGTCAATGGGAAGATAAGCGCCACCTGCTTTCAATATTCCTAACATACTAATGTACAAATCCGGCGAACGATCCATGAGGACACCCACTTTATCCTCAGGCTTGATTCCTTTAGCAATTAACCAATGAGCGAATTGATTCGCAGATTCTTCAATTTCACGATAAGTCATTTCTATGCCATTACAGATCAAGGCAATTTTGTTAGGAAATTTATGACTTTGTTGTTCGAAGAATGCATGAAGACTATCCATATCTTTAGATTCCTTTTATACCGGCTCGCCTTTCCGTATATACTCATGATTCCATCCAGCCAGTTCACTTTCAACTTTGTAACTTGATTCAAAAAATGCAAGTAAATCTTTTTCAGGATGTGATGACGTTCGCACATCATCATAATCTAGTACAAATTCCATTAATTTTGCATCCCAACGTGCTTTTGCTGGTTTTATTTGACTAAGTTCAATACGATCGGGCGCTGGATAAATAAAGGAAAAATACGCCGGTTTTTCATACATTTCATTCCCAGGCCAAAATCCTGCTTCCACTTGAGCTTCATCCATTGCATTGCGTCTGATATATCCTGCATTGTCTCCAGTGGTGGGTACTCGTTTCCCATTATATCGTGCGTCGCGCAAATCAAAGGTTCCCCACATTAATCCAATAGGCGGATTTATTCCCGAAAAATGTGAATGATATTTTTGTAAAACACAGTAAGTATTTAATAAAATTCTCCACCACGCATTCGCTAATGTTTTATCATAATGTCGCGAAGCCGTATCTTGATTAAATGGAATAGGATTTTGAATTTCTTGCGGCATGAGATTAATATTTAGATTGATGTGCAATTGTTCTAAAAGACTAAAAAATTGATGGGTAAATTCAGCAACCGACATAGAATCAATTGCGAAATTCTTCATTTTTCCCCAACTAGTCGTGACAATAATTTTGTGATCAAGCATATCAAGTTCGACGCAAAACACACCGGATTGATAAGCAATCAATCCAGAGGTTAAACCTCTGGCTGTTAACCATAGGGGAACATTAGACCAGTGCGGTTCAAAAGGGGTATTTAATTTCAATTTACCAATAATTTGCACAATTCTATGTAATAAATATCCCGTGGACTTAAATTGGGTATATTCTAACTCAGGCCATAAATCCATATGTGTTGTCATAAGAATATCGTCCCTATAATATTGAAATATTATAGCATACTAATATGGCTATTTATTATTCAACATGCTCCGGCCGCACACCAATGCCGATGATATATGCAGGAATTCTCTGTAAATAAGGAATTTTTTGCATGAGCTGAATACTAAAAGGAATTTTAGGGTGTTTAGCATTTCCTAAAACAGAATCGATCACGCGATTTTGAATGAATACTTGAATTTTTTGAATGATTTTAGTCGGCAATAATCGTCGACTCTGCACTTTGGCAAGATCACTTTCTTGTACTGAATTTTTTAAAAATGCAGGAATTAAAATATTAGCAGTCGCAACTGCATCTTGAATAGCAAGATTAATTCCCACACCACCAATGGGAGACATGGCATGTGCGGCATCGCCGATACATAAAAGCCCTGCACGATACCATTTCTCTAAACGATCCACGGTGACTGTCAGTAATTTGATATCATCCCATGATTGTATTTCTTGAATCCGATCTTGCAATATAGGCGCAAGCTGCAAAATATTTTCACGTAAAGAATGCAAACCGTCACGTTTGATATGATCAAATTCACCTTTACGTATTAAAAATCCACATTGCCAATAATCTCCGCGTTCAATCATCACCATCATACGACCCATGTCAATTTTTCCTAAAGATTGTTTAGGGTCAGTGGTATTGCGCGATATTCGAAACCATAAAACATCCATAGGCGCACCCAATGTTTTTACGGCTAATCCACTTTTTTCTCGAACCAGTGAGTGCCGACCATCGGCACCAATCACTAACTCAGCAGAAATATCAACATTTCCATTCGGATTTTTTGCGCACACACCTTGAATACGCCCATCTTTTTCAATAAGATCGGTCGCCTCAGTTTGCATTAATAAATGAAAGTTTTGAAATTGTGCTGCTTTTTTCACAATAAAATTGAGAAAATCCCATTGTGGAATAAAAGCAATAAAAGGACAATGCACTTTAAGATGAGAAAAATCCGCCATTTGTATTTTCTTCCCACCAACCTCCCCCGACAATTGATAAGTTTTATTATGCGGCAGTTTTAAAAAATCATCGAGTAAACCAAGTTCATATAAAATTTCTAAAGTAGCAGGATGGATAGTGTCCCCTCGAAAATCTCGAAAAAAATCAGGATATTTTTCTAATACAGTGACATCAATCCCAGCTTTTGCCAATAAAAATCCTAACATGATCCCGGCAGGACCACCGCCGACAATGCAGCAACGTGTATTTAACATAGGAATGTCCTTATATCCTGATATGGGTACAATTATAATGGATCGTCGACGTATCCTAAAGACAACTTTTTCTTTTTTTTAGGCCATGATTATTTGGAGTAATATCTTTGGATACTGATTTGGCTCGATAACAACTAAGCCATTTATTGCCATAATATTTTGTTAGTCCATCTCGATGAAATTGTATTAACTGATTCAATTCATCTCGTTTTTGCCCAGGCTTTTCTTCTTTCATTAATTCGTTTAAACGATGCAATGTTTTTACGTGCTTGCGTGGAGCCTGCTTGAATAATTCATTGCATTTTTCTAAGCTTTTTTTAGCTTCAAAATAATCTTTTTCTGAGATAGCTTTATCAGATTGGGCTAATTTTTCTAAATTTAAATCGTGCTGATTTTGAATAATAAGCAGGAAAATAGCGACCACGTGGAAAAGCTTGTCTTCTTCTTTAATAGGAAATTGTCCATTATAAGGCCCTAGATCCGGATCTTTTTCATTACAAGCACAACCTGTTTTTTCATTAAATGTACCCCAGTGATATCGAGCAATTACACTCAATGCATCGACTTCAGGTCCATATAATGAAGAAGGAAAAGGAGTGTCTTTTGCAACATAAGGAATGTATTGATCCGTCATCCAAAATTGCATTTGTTCAGCATATCTATCTAAGCTGATCCATTGAGTTAAAATATCACGGACTTTATATTCTGAAATATTAAAAAATATACCTAACGCTTGCGCACAATTATCTAGCATTAGCTCAGCCAAATTTGCCCAAATTATTTTCTGGGATTCGGGATGGATTTGGCTTAGCATACGACCTCTACGTCCGGCGCAAAGTTCCAAAACAAATAAATACTCAGCAATCGTATTAACGAGAGCAAGATTGCCGATGTTATCTTCAGGAGTCAGAACATGCACCCATCTACCAGAATAAGGAATCCCAAAATTGTTACGAACAAAATCACTTTGATTATTGAATAATTCTGCCAATGGAATCCAGTCACCCCAATCAACTAATCCTGTTTTACGTAAATTGCACCATTCGACTGCCTTCAGCCATTGATCTAAACGTCCTTTACCGTAATTGGTTTTATTAATGAGATTGACAAACATTCGATATCGACCTTTATCATAACGAGATTTATCTTGTGTATGAAATATATCTGCAAGTTGATGATAATAAAATCCATATTTTAATAGTCGAATTAAATCGTTGACAATAATTCGATTTGCTTTTCTAAAATCCTGATCTGAAATAGTAATATCATGTAAATAGGTAAAACAACCATTTTCCTTTTGCGGCACCTCATAGATATAAGCCATATTAGTTTTATTAAAATCAACTAAAAGCGAAAGTTGTTTTGCTTCTTCAGTTGTTAAAGCATTTTCATTTAACCAAATTTTCATATCAGGAATAGCAACGATTGCTTTTGGTTCGTGAATTGCGCTTTGTAATTTTATGACATTTGCATGTTTTTTAAGATAAGAAGCAGTATGAAATTCTCGTTGAAGTTCTTTTTCACTTTCATCCTTTTTTTGGATTTTAAACGCTACCATATTATTATGGGAATTTTTAAAAAGAACTGTTCTTCCTAATAAACACTCCAATTTCCATTCTTTACTATCAAAATGGTAAGTGTCGGGGATCTTTACAGAAACCTTTGCGGGTTTTAATAAAAGTTGCGGGTGATGCTTATGCAAATTACTCTGACGAATCACCGCATCAGCTAATGTCGACCATCTTTCAGAACATGCGCCGTTCGCACCAAAACGCACCCAATTTAATTTCGCAAAATGCGGGGCTGCGAGCATACTGATTTCAGGAGAAGAAAATATTTGATTGAATAGATTAAAAAAAACTTCTCTATTTGATATTGCAGTAAAGTTATCCTTAGCCATATTTACTATAAATTGTTGCAATGCTTCGGGAAATTTCGCGTAAATATTTTTTAAATTGCAACCATTTTTTTGTGAAGTATAAAAAATTTCTTCGGCATCTGGGGAAATCAAGCCATGTGATTTTAGCAATTGAATTTCAGAATCAATCCCATCATCATTTGTTAATAGCTTCAGTATGATGTATTCATCAATTTTTTTTTGATAGTCTGCTGTAAATAAGGCAATTTGTCCTGATTCTTTAGTAAATGAATAAAATAAAGAATTGATTTTTTCTATTTCTGTGGGATGTTTAAAAATCGTTTTCAAAAGTAACGTAATTTGTTCATTTCTGCTTTTTAATTCTTGTTGGGATTGCATGAGAATTCCTTTTTCTTGTTTTATAATAATTTTTTAAAATTTTTTAAATGTTAATCATAGTAGTATATGTAATGTAGTGCAATATGGACGGATTGTGTTTATATATAATTAATTATGGAAAAACAATAATTATTTATTGTTTTTCTTGGTCCGCTGGCTGACATCTAATCGGTATCTAACAAAAGCCCCTTGGATGCCTGCCAGCAATGTTTCTAGGTGGCATAAAAACACGCTGGCATGACAGGTATCACATTTAATTGTAATGGAATTTACCTCACTTATTGACCTGGTCTTGCAAAACTCTTATCAATTTCCATTTTTGGCTCGGAATTTGATGTAGATTCAGGCGCTTTATCTTCTCTCTTAAACATTGGAATGAGTGAAATCTGTTTCGGATAAAATTTATTTTGTAATTGCTGCATTTTAATACGATCTTCATTTTTATTAATCATTTCAATCGGCGTTTTTATATAACCAAGATTATCGTGACCTTTTAATGTAGGATCAGCGCCTTTTTCAAGCAACATGCTGATAAACTGAAAAACAACTTCTGGTTTTTCCCAGAAAAAACCATATTCGCATGCATAATGTAGTGGGGTGCTACCTTTTGAATCTTGATAATTTGCATTAGCGCCTAATGAAATTAATCTTGTGGCGGCTGCTATCGATCCACGCACGGCGCATTTAAATAGTGGAGTCACTGCTTTGCTATCATAATAGTCTGTTTTTTTTGTTGTAATATCAATGGGGAGATGTTTTCCTTTGACTAAGTATTCGATTATTTCAGGATGATTATATTCTGCGGCAAAATGCAGTGGACTTTCTCCATAACTTCCTGAAAATGTATTAAATGTTACGCCTAAGGCAGCAAGTTCTATCGTGGCAATCAAGTTGCCGTATTTCGCCGCTATATGAACTGGTTTAAGATAGTCTGTGTTATGTAAATCATCTGTGATATAGGGCAGATGCCAATCTAAAATGATTTTTAAATTTTCAGAATCAATTTCTTTAACGATACCTAAAATAGATTCTTTTTTTTCAATTTGTTTTTGCAATGCATGTAGTTGATCGTACTCTTTTCCTGAAATTGTGGATGAACCATCATCATTTTTTATTATTGGCATTATTAAATCCTTAGTTGTTGTAATAATTATTTCTATTTATTATCGTATAATAGAACGATAAATATCCTTATCGTTGATGTTATTATAAATAAAAAATTAATTAAATCTATATTTATCGATTCTTTTTCGTTGCAATCATAGACTTGTCTTCCGTATCTTCTTTTTTTAAGTTATTCAGTTCTTTTAAGTTGTTTTCTTTGGCATTATTCCAAGTTAAAAGATGAGTTTTATGAGATATTTCTGTTTTAATAGAATGAATTTCTTCTTTCGTTAAATCTTCTGTATGACGATAGTAAGCATAAAGTTCTGCACATATTTCTTCGATTTTTTCTTCATCAGTGAGATGCGCATTCTCAGGTCTTAAATGAAAATCGATGACAGAACACAATGTGACACTGATATTATTCATATGAAGCAAAGAAAAAAATGCACGATAAGAAATACTATTACGAATACATAAAGGAATGATTGGATTTTGTAAACTCCAAAAACCATCTAGTCTAACAACAAGAATAGGTATATTATTTTTTAATGCAATCCTAGCTGCGCCCGGATAAACGATCGGCGGCGCCTGATCTATTCTTGAAAAATTACCTTGCGGAAAAAGTGCAACACAACCATCATCACTCAGAACTTTACTCGCCTGTTCTATCGCACTTGAGTTGGCACTTTTGCCACTTTCGGTTTTAATGCGATTTATTTTTACCGGTATCGCTTTAAACATTTTCATAAATTGAGGAATGCCGGGAATAAAATTAAAAGCATCTGTCGCAAGAAATTGTGGTGCCGTACCCTTCATTTCTGAGGCTAAAGCAAATGGCTCCCAACCAGTTCGATGAGGGCCTACTGTGATTAATGTTTTTTTGGCATCAGGAATTTCTAAATTTTCATTTTTCACATGCATCATACGAGTAAAAAATAGCAATAAACCTGCTATTATTCGCGTACTACGACTTTCATAATTCAGTCGATTGCTTGACTCAGCGAGTCTTGCAATTGCAAATATACTTATAGTAGCAAAAAAAAGAAAAAACAATAAATTATTCGAACTAGATGAAGAATCAGCATCAGAATTATAAGTTAGATTGGAATTGCTATACATTTTATTTATTCCTTTAAAAAATTAAATATGTATTATTAATAATGGTAGCTTTAAAATATTTAAGTTAATGCTTTATTCAAAGATAATTAACTATTAAGTATTTTTTTCTTCGCCAATGTTATATTTTTTATATAACTTTGCAATTGATTTATTTAACACAAAGATGACGTTTTTAACTATTGGAGTAACAATATGATAAGTTATAGGGAATTTCATGAAAAAATTAATCAACATAATCAACAAAAATTGCAAAAAGCTGATCTTTTTTATTTAATTGAAAATAAAAAAATAGAAGAATTAGAATTTTTTTTGACTAAGGTTCTGCCTAAACCTAATCTTGAAGTTACAAAAGATGGATATACTCCCTTGATGTTGGCTGCTAAGGATAGTGATTTCACGATGTTAAAATGTTTGTTAGATGCTAAAGTTGAGTTGGATACTGCGAATTATTTAGGAGTGACGGCGCTTATGAATTTAGCAGGATATCATTCTTCTTTTAAGACTAAAGATGCCACTAAAAAAGTTCCGTGTATAAAAGCATTGCTTGAAGCTAAAGCAGATCCAAATAGGAAGGACAGTCAAGGTAGGACCATGCTTCATCAAGTTTCTCTTTATGATTTTAAAAAAGATTATCCCGAGGTTTTGACTATTTTATTAGAAGCGAAAGCCGATCCTAATATTCAAGACAATTATGGTACAACAGCATTGATGAACGCAGCGCAGAGTAACAGCATTGAAGGCATTGAAATATTATTAAGTCATAAAGCTGAAGTACATTATCCGAAATTTGGAAGAACGGCGATTGATTTGGCGACCAATGCAACATGCAAGGCTCTGATTAAAGCAGCAACTCCGGAAACACCTTCTTGTGGAGGATTTTTAAATAATTTATTCAAAGCAAACCCAACATTACCCACAATCTCTCAACTTCGCTCGGAGATTAAAACACACTCCCCCGAATAAAAAATATTAATATATAACCCTCTTTTGAAACTTTTTAAAAGAGGGTTGGCATTGTGATACACTTATAATTAATATTAAGATATGTAAAAATGTTTTCGTAACCGAAAAATTTTTGTAAAAAAGGAATGTTAAGTATGTCTGAATCAAGGAAAAAAATAACTGAATCTTGGGGAAAAGAAATTTCGGCATCAGCAGCATCATTGTCTATTCTTCCTTTCTGGTACCCATTTTTTGAAAGAAGCCTTTATCAACGAGCACAAATTTTGCAAAGTAAATCCCCTGGCGATTTATCTCACTCTAACTTTTTTTTTCGTAAGCGTAATTACTATCGCGGAATTACTGCAAATATTTTTACTATGCAACCACTGATACCTGCTGCTGAGTGGATGCTGAATACATTACTTACGAAGATACAAACGATAAACAAAAGAGATCCAAATTTAGCTGAAAAATTTTCTGCTGGTTTTATTACAGGCAGTGCAACGGCTATTTTTGCAAATCCTTACGAAGCTACAAATATTGCTGCTCAAAAGTATTGCGAATCTCCAATCAAAGCATTTATGAGGGTATTGAATGAATCTGGACCAAAAGGTTTTTATACGGGCGTGCTTCCAATGGCAATTCGAAATGGGGCTTTTGTCAGTAGTTTATTAGTCACTTCGCCCGAACTTAAAATTATGCTCGATAAATCAATACCTGGATCTGGACCATCACATCATCTCGCAACAACTGTTTTAGGTGCAGCAATTCCAGCGACTTTATTTACCTGTATGGTGGTTCCTTTTGATCTTGCTGCTGTCATGAGACAATCAGATCCATCTGAAGAAGCATTTCATTCATCTTTTCAAGCAATGAAAAAAGCTTATAACAAGCATGGAATAGCAGCACTTAAAGCAGGAACACTTTTACGTTTATTAGCGTGTAATATTGAAATGATTGGGTTTAATCTACTAAACAATACTTATAATAAGGCGCTTTGTAATAAATCTTGACTTGTCTCTCAACAAAGACAGTCAAGATTATTGTAACCCTGCTATTAAAATCAGCGTTGATTTGATTTACTCGGCTGAGATGATTTAGCATCCTCATTTTTAATTATGAATCATTTTATTAAAAAAACTACATTCCTGGTGAATAAAATTTTATGGATGAATCCTCTCTTTGAAGGAGATGTTGACGAAACTCTTTCCTTAATTTATCTCGCTTCAATCTAAATTTTTCTGCTTTTTCTGTTAGCCTTGTCATTTGAGCCCTTTCATCTTGAATAATCTTGCTCAATTTTTTAAAATTTAACACATTGAGTTCTTGACTCATGATTTTGCCAAGTCTGCGATGGCTGTTGTTAAGTAAATAAGTGGAAGTCATATCAAAGATCATTATTAATAAAGTATTTTTATAAGATATTGCATTATACATTTCGGATTTTTTATTGAGAACCAAAAAAATGGCTTCTAAATGATATATTAACACCTGAGAGTCATGGCTATATGATGTAAAAATTCCGCACATCTTTTTCTTTCCATTCATATATTGATCTTTAATGTTTTTCCATTGTCGTTGTATATATTCGGCGTGACATATTTTTAATTGTTCCAATAAAAAAGATTCGAAACAAGTTAGATTTATTGTAAATTCACCTATTTTCTTTTTTTTCAGTCTTTCATATAATTGAATATAAAGATCATTCATTTTGTAAGTTGCGCCGATAATTAATTTTTCTAATATCTGATGTTTTAATAATTGAATTTGCGCATCTATTTGCATATCTTTGTTTAATTCAAATGTTAGCTCAGATATGAAATAATAAAATTGACTTAATAATTGATATTCAACTATTTTTTTATCTTCTATCGATATATTCATATAAGATGTCGCATTCTGAATATGTTGAAATTGTATTTCAGCAGATAATTTAATAATATCGATATATTTATGCAAAGTATTTTTTTTCAAAAATTTAATAGCACTATCGGATAATAACAATTGATCAATAGCTTTTTCATCCAGTCCAGTTAATTCAGCGATATGTAGGGTGGCTTGCGTTTCGATACCATGCTTAGAAAAATATAGAGGAGATGTTTTATCATCTTTTAATAAAACCTTTTTGTGTGAATTGCAAAAGTGTCTGAATGCATTGTCATGATCAATTTTTTGAAAATAGCAATAAACACCCAATACTTGAAGCGCTTGAATCAAATTTATCAGTTTATTCAAATATTCTATTTCGGTGAATTTAGCACGCATTTTAAGAATATTTTTAAATTCTTCTATTAAAGTATCTACTTGTAATTTGTGAGTTGATTCAACTTTTGTTGTATTCATCTTAAATAAAATATTTTCTAAATGAAGATCAAAATCTGCAGTATAGATAGCTGCGAGTACCACAAATTCTAACCCTAATTGGCATTTTTCATTTAGTGCACGAAGATTAACAAATAAATATTTATTAAAGGTGCCTGCCATCAATGTACGTTTTTCTAAGCCAAATAATTGACAAGCTGCAAATGATAATTGATCTTCTGACCATTCACTCGCGGACCAAATTTTCTTAGTTTCTTCTTCTATTAACACTGGCTTCTTTTCTTCAGCTTTAAAAACCATGTATGATGGTGCAATGATTGTTTTTTTAGTTTCTTTAAAATCGCTTTTATTTTCTTGTAACAATCTATTCATCACCAGAAATCCAAAAATATCTGCTAAGGTATGTCCTATATTTCTCCCTTGTTTAATGGTAAATGTAATTTTTTTACCTTTTTTATCGTATACTGAAATATTGCTACCAATATTTGCTCCTCCTTTCTTAGGGTTTATAGAATTAATATTTTTAAAATCAGTAGGACATTCTGGATTCATAGATATATATTTTTCTGAAAATTTTCTTTCATCAATATCGTCTGGTGTAGAGAAATACAGATCGAAAATCTTAGCAGTAGAACCTGCAAACGGTATCGTAGTATCGGTTAAAAAATTATGTCGTTGACTCATTCTAATACCATATCAATTAACTCAGCTTTTGAGGAAGCACCGAATTTAAAACGTATGTTTGCTATATATTCTTCAACGGTTCGAAAAGAAATATTTAATACACGAGCAATTCGTTTAGCACTGAATCCTCTTACCGTATAATGCAAACAATCCATTTCTCTTTTTGTCAGTTTATTCATCATGGTGTTATTTAAAATGAAAGTTGATTGTTGATAGTTGGTGGGATGATTGAAAATACCTATTTCTGTCAGTATGGTGAGTGACTCTGCCAATGAATGTCTGCCGAGCGCAATAGAAAAACCACAAATTCCAATTATTTCATCTTTTTCATTATACCAGGGATATTTTATTGAAAGAAATTGATGTTGATAGCCATCTTTTCGTATATGTATTTCTTCAAATATTTTAGAAGATTTGTTTGTGATTACTGAATGGCAGTTTTCAATCAACTTTTCGGCGCTTTCCTTTGTACCTACGTCTACAATTGATTTTCCAATCGATTCTTCAGCGGAATTAAAACCGCAAATGATGGCACCTTCTTTATTAATGCTATTTGTACGTCCGTGACCGTCTAACAAATAGAAGCTGAAAGGTAAATGTGATAAAGATTCAACTGTCTGTTTATTGGGTGATTTGTAATCATTGTAGGACGATATAAATTTGATGCCATCATGATGGCGTATAAGCAATGCTTCTGGATTTATTTTAGTTAATTTTGGTCCCATAACTTCTTCTTCATATGGATAATATAAATCCTTAAAAATATAGCATGAAGCTGATCCCCGTAGCTACTACGGGGACACATCATTTAATTTTACTCTTAAGATAAGTCATCAATTGGAGGAAAAAAAATGATTAGTAGAATACAAAGTGCTTTATTTACTTTAACACCGAAAATGATTACGGATGAATGGAAACGTTATTATGAAGGAAATGAGCATTTTGCATTAAATGAACTATACGAAAAGGCTACAGCAGAAGGTCTATCTCAAAATGTTGGCCTGTTTCCATTTGAAAATTCGCTAGTGGTTGTGGCGGGGGATAAAAAAAACATAATGGAGGTGACTAAACAAGGCAATGGCCCCCATCCTGATTTATTAGCACGGAAGCCTCTCGTAATGATAGAAAAAATGGCTGGCACAGAAAATATTATCAATATGCAAGGTGAAAAAGCGATAGAAAATAGGAAAAGAATTAAACCGTTTTTATCTGATATACATGCCATTGAGAATACATTTAACCAAAGTCGCATTTTAATAAAAAAAGTCTTAGAAAATTGGAAGTTGGAATATTCTTTACAAACGAATATTAGCTATTTTACTGCTAATGTTATCGGTAATTGTGTGCTAGGGATTCCTGAGATTTCATTTGAAGATGCAGAAGTCATTCGTCAGGCGGGATGCGCATTGTCTGAAGAAAATCCAAACACAGAGAAGTTTGCTCATTTTGTTAAAGAAATGAGTAAGCTGAACAATAAACTACTGGCAAAGTTCTCTGAAAATATTTTACACGGAGATAATTACAGCAATGAAAAAGCCAAAATAACCGAGGGAAAAGATACCTTAGATAAATTACAAAAAACCCGCAGTGTTTCCAATTTATTAGTTGAAGCAAATTTATCAACATTAATAATGGCAGCATGGATTTATGTTAGCAAAAATCCAGAGATTTTAAACAAACTTCGTTTAGAATTGCAAGAAGTTAAAGAATATAATCTTACTACGCTACGTGCCTTACCTTATTTGCATTGTATTTATAAAGAAAGTTTACGCTATATTTCGCCGACAGCAGTCATCATACGACAGATATCTAAACCTATCAATATGAATATTACGGATAATAAAGGTCATCATAAAACATATCAAATGTCAAATCGTGCATTATTATTCGCACCTATTCGTCGCATTCATCATGATCCAAAATACTGGGATCAACCAGAAAAATTTACGCCAGAGCGTTTCTTAAAAAAAGAAGCAGATAAGTATTTTATGCCTTTTTCTCTAGGACAGCGTTCTTGTCCAGCAGCTGCTAATTTTAATGAGATTGTTTTCAAAACAGCTTTATCAGAACTTGTTAAATACGATATCGAACTTGATAAAGATATTGAAATCATTCCTATCGATGCCACGAGCTCACGCTGGACGCAAGATTATTATCTTACTCGACTGGAATGTTCTGATTCATCTGTTGCATCAAAACATTGTGACAACACATCTATTCATCATTAAAACATTCTTCGGAGAAATTTATGTTTGCATCAACTATAAAACAAAAGCTTAAATTAACAATGGTTACTGTGCCGTTTTATGGGCATTATAAGATTCTAGCAAAATGGGGGGAAGAAATTAAAAAAACAAATCCAGACATTGAAATTACCATGATCATTACGGGTTGGAAAAATGTAAATCTGACACAAACTGAAATAGAAAAACTAAAAAGTTGTGGGATTAAAATTATCATCTTGAATGATGAAAAAGATATTCAAAGTAGTGCGCCGATGGATTTCACATTTCCACGTGCGATCAAGTTAACAGATTCTGTAATAGAAAATGCTAAAGGGAGTGATTATATTATTTATGATTTTTTTTCTCCGGAAGGCTTTATCGCTGGAAAACAGCTACACATTCCAGTCATTTGTTCGGTACCCGCCATTCTTGGCAATTTTAATAAACATAATATTTTGTTTCAACAAAGCTTGGAACAAAATAAAGAATATTTTGAATTATTAGAAAAAAAATATCATATCGATTTAATCAATCATCTGGAAATGGTTTCTGATGGTTTTTTTATCCCTTCTGATTTTAACAATATCATCTGGACATGGCCAGGATTAATGAATGAAAAAAAATATCAGGAAGAAAGAAAAAATACGGAAAATTACGTGTTTATGCGTCCTGAGATGAATAATGATATGAATGAACATTCGATTTTGAAAAAAATCAAGAATTTAAAACTGAAGAATAAAAAAATAATATATTTTTCGCTCGGCACGGTTGTTACAAAAAATTTGTGGGATCACGAAGATTCAGTAAAACATTTTGTAAATAACATTTTTGAAATATTATTAAAAAATTATGCTAACCATCCCGATTATGAATTTATTATTTCTACGGGTAGACCTATCAAGGAATTGAACGTCTTGAATATAACACCTAAAAATTTTCATATTTATGAGTCCATACCTCAATCAGAATTGTTGCAGGATTGTGACTTATTTATTACACATGCAGGCGGTAACAGCATGAATGAGGCGATTCATACAAATACCCCGATGATAGCAATTCCTTTTTTTGGTGATCAACATATTTGTGCTGAATATATTTCTAATGCCAAGATTGGTATTTCATTTTTGCATGAAGAAAAAAATCGTGAATTAGTCATCAACACACAATCAAAATTATTTTCACGGCCTAGTTTTACAGAAAAGAATTTTGTCGCAGCCATTGAAACCATTTTACATAATGATACATATAATAAAGCTATTAAGAAAATTAAAAATATTCAACCTACTTCTTCTATACAACTGATTAAAGCATTACAAAATTGGAAAATATTGAATTGGCAAGAAGGTGATTTGCTTTATGGCTGTTCGCAGGATCGGCGGAAATTAGCAGAAATTGCTTTGAAACAGCATTATTTTCGTATTGGTGATAAACGGCCTTTTTCAATTTTATTTCCCAATCCCGAAAAACAAAATATGTTACCCCGTATTGTTGATCAATATCATGATGTTATTAAATATCCATCAACTTTATCAAAAGAACTCACTGAAACTCAGTCGGAAGCTTATAAAAAAATATTAAAAGAATATCATGCATTTCTATCAAAAAATCCTAAATATTTGGAACCCTTAGGTCGAATTGATCAGCATGAAAATGACAATGATGACCTTCGTCTTAAAACTCTATGGAATATCTGTTTAGGTGGATTAGAATTTTTTGCAACTTTGAAAAACAAAACCATTCATTTTGTCATTGGCATGTTTAATGACAAACTGAGTGATGCAACTGTAAAAGAATTACAATGGGTCAAACAACATTGGCATGATCGAAATGTTCAACAACATATTAAATTTTACGTCCTTAATAATGGATTATTGAAACAAGTTGATCCAGTTAAAATGCATTGGTTTTCGAAGATAAGACCGACACCCTCTTTAGTTGATGTTGCTCCCGAAAAATTAAATCATAAAATATGGGATCAATTTAAAAAGGAATTACAAGAAAAATCAGCCCAAATAAATCCACATGGATTTTTTAATCAATCAACTCAACTACTCACGGCTAAAACTGTGAGTAGTTCACTTGAAATAAGCGCTTCTGCTTATCGAAAAACAATACCGCCAGATTCTGAGAAAGATGAATTCTCAACACATACGCCTAATGTACCATTTTGTAAAATTGGGCAACCTTGAACTATAGTAGTGTCTGTCGATATGTAAGCGTAGGTTCCATCGGGAGTAAGCGCTATATCCGTATACATATGTGCAGGCACAGAAGCTTGTGGACTACATGTACTGAGACTTCCGTCTATCGCTAGCTCACATAAAAAAACCTCTTGTGTTCCCTGACCTACGACATAAGCTAATGTTTCAGTATCATTGATAGCAATTTTAAGAGTTTGACTCGGTCCAGGTGCAGGTGAAAAAACGCAAGAATTATTAATATCCCCATTTCCCAGAAAACTACAATTTTTCAACGAACCATTGGATTGAGGTATATAAATATAAGTCCCGGTGGGATCAATGGTGAGATCGCTGTTCCTATCCATTGTTAAGGAGGAGACTTCACATACATTAAAATCTGTGTCGCACTTATAAATGTTACTTGGGCTATGCGTATCAGCTACGTAGATAAATTGATTGGAAGGATGAACCGCAATAGCGCCAGAAAGTAAGTTTGACATAGGAACAGGAACAGTAACAACAGAACAATTCAAATCGCCAGTCAAAGAAAAACTACAGACTGTTATATTATCTGTAAATGGTTGCACCACATAAAAAAGTGTCTTGTCTGCATTAATTGCGCTATATCCTGGATCAGAAAAATCTGACCCAGTAGATACGCAATTGGTAAGACTGCCAGCCGAAACTGTGCATTCAAACACCAAATTATCCGAACCATCACATACGTATGCTTTTAAAGGTACAGGAGGAGGGGCATTAACGAGATTCACTTGTACGCGGTTTTGTACATCAGGCTCTGAACACACCAAATTATTATAGGCACATACTTTAGGTGATAATACAAAATTACTTTTTAAATTAGAATTACTTGTTAATAATATATCAAATCCACAGCTTTGTTGTGGAGAGACTACGCCAGTACAAGTATTGTTTTGTACGCTGATGGCTTTTTTTGCCGCCTTATCACTAATATTTGAATCAGCAAAAATGCTAAATTGTTTCTGATTTTGCGGTGTATTATTAGTTACTGTATAACTTACCGTAGCGGTTCCTGAATTAGGCAAATCAACAGAGGTCATGTTAGGGGTAATAATCATAATCGGTTGTCCAGCTAAAGCCTGTGTGCTTGCTAGTACAAATATACCCGAAATAAAAGCTCTTTTTTTCCATTGAAACATAACTTTTCTCCTAGATAGAAGCTTGGAAAGTAAACATTAAAGCTTGAGTTTGCAAAGGAGATACCGTCAAGACTTCGTTAAACACGAACCACTCACGGCAAACGCCGCGAGTAGTCTACTTGAAATATTCTTACGATCCATACACTTCAAAATCATAAACAGATGCCCAATGTCCAGGTTGATTGGTTGTTGCAGTAATACGTACATATCTTCCTGATGAAGTGAAGGTATCATTATAAGTTTGTGCTGCAGTCGAATTGGCTGTTTGATCAATAGCGAGAAGCCATGTGGAATGATCATTAGAGACTTCAATTTTATATTGCCAAACGCCATTACTTTCCCATTTTACGGAAGTACCCGTGAGATTGTGAACCGCACCTAAATCGACGATTAACCATTGTCCATTCGTACCATTGCTTGCGCACCAGCGAGTATTGACAGGATCATTGTCAGTCGCCATTGCCGCACTATATGCCGAACTATAGATGCTACTTGCCGTTGTCGGTTGATTTAATGCTAAATCAACTGAGGTTGGTGGTGGTGGCGGAGGCGGTGGAGGTGGTACAGTGGAATTACCAAAAACCTCAAAATCATAAATGGATGCCCAATGTCCCGGTTGATTGGTGGTTGCAGTGATACGCACATACCGACCAGACGAAGAAAAAGCATCATTATAGATTTGTGCTGCAGCAGTATTTGCGGTTCGATCAACCACCAGTTTCCAATTAACATTATCCGTTGAAACTTCTACTTTATATTGCCAAACGCCATTACTTTCCCATTTGACCTGTGTTCCATTCAAAGTATAAGCGGCACCAAGATCCACCACTAACCATTCACCATTGTTTCCACCACTTGCGCACCAACGTGTATTGTTAGGATCATTGTCAGTTGCCATCGAAGGAGCATAGGCAGTACTGTAAGAACTGCTTGCCGTCGTGGGTTGATTCAAAGCTAAATTGCTACCAGGAGGTGGTGCTGTCGCAACAGTGATAGCCGCTGAAGCTGATTTCGTATTATCTACAACCGAAGTCGCAGTCACTGTATAAGAGCCGGTTCCAGCTGGCGCGGTATATAAACCAGCACTAGAAACCGTACCACCGGTAGCGGCCCATGTAACACCGGCATTTGAACTGCCAGTAACAGTTGCCGTAAAAGCTTGCGTTCCATTAGGAAGCAACTTTGCAGTGGAAGGGCTGATATTGACTGCGACTCCCGTCACGATAGAAACTATCGCTTGATTCCCTGCAGTCATCCCATTGCTGTCAGTGACAATCAATTCTGCTGTAAAATTACCTGCTTTAGTATAGGTATAAGTTGGATTCGCTTGCGTGCTGGTTCCGCCATCTCCAAAATTCCAACTGTATTTTGCAAGTGTGCCATTTCGGGCAGAAGTTCCTGCGCTGCTGAAAGCAATACTACTACCTAATTCAGCGGTATAAGGTCCATTAGGATTGACGATGGGAGGTAAAGTCGTCGGGAAAGTTGTACCCGGTGCATGTCCTAAGTTATCAGAGAATGTTTGAAAGTCTGTATATTGCGTAAATATTTGTGAAGAAGCCCACGTTTGCTGAGCCATCGTGCGCAAGGCATAATGCATGCCCCATGCCATAGAATATTCTTCACACTGATTATTATCAAACCACAATTCCATTTTTGCGCCGAGTAATCCAGAAGCATAAGGCGCTATTGGACCTGCATTACCATAGGACCATTGATTGGGTGCCCATTGCTGATAAAGCTCTGTTTGCATCGGCTGCCAATCGGTATACCAAACATAATATAATGAAGCTTGCGCACTATTAGTCAGAAAAAAACCTTCACTTAATTCTGTTTGCGCGGCAAAAGTCCAAGAATCTAACATGAAATCTTTATTCAGTGTAAAGGCTGACCCACCTGTTTTATTATCGTCCCAGGCCCAGGTTTTTTTGCCATAACTCTTAACAATCCCATCTACCCAATTAAGAAAATGTAAATAGACATCTTGCGCATTCGCGTTTGGCCCAAAATTTTCTTGGGCGTAAGTGGTATACTGAGGATACGGCGCATAATTTGTGATGTATTCATCACTTCCCATATGAAAATAAGGTCCGGGAATTAAAGGAAGCCACTCATTCAACAAATCGCTTACGAAGGTATAAGAAGCTGGATTTGTTAAATCTAAATCATCGGAATTTACATTTCCTTGATTATCGACAACTCCCAATTCGGGGTGAACATCCAATAACCAATTCATATGACCCGGCATTTCAAATTCGGGAATGATCGTGACATGATACTGAGCGGCAAGCGCCATCATTTGTGCCACTTGTGCTTTGGTATAATATTGTTTAGCAACAATTTCTGGATGGGTATCACTTTGAAAACGGAAATTGTTCCATTCTGCAAGATGCCAATGAAAAATATTCATCTTAAGAAAGGCAAGTTCTTTAATGTGGTTTTCCAACCAATCAACAGTCACAAATAATCTGCCATTATCTACGTGTAAAGCGCGCACGGGATAACGAGGATAATCGACAGCAGTACCGCCTGCTATCGTGTTACTTTGTTTTAATAATTGCAGTATGGTTCGCGTTGCATAAAAAGCACCTGCGTCTGCGGGAGCACTGATAATAATTCTATCAGTGATGACCATGTTATACCCTTCCGTTCCCAAGGTAGAATTCGTCGCACCTAGAGAAAGAAATATATCGCCCGCCTGTAAAGTTGATAAAGAACCATTCACAATAGGCAAAGTAGAACCTTTCAATGCAGCAATATCACTTTGAAAAACTTGCGCTGTGGTAGTCAGTGTTGCGGCATCTGTCTGATTTAAAACAATTCGATTAGTAGATCCGAAAGTAAAACTGCCCGTTCCATCTGTCCATTGTTGAAGCGCAGGAATCGTTTGTGGTTTGGCAGCATAGAGTGGCGAAGTTAAACCAAAAATCGCAAAAATGACCAGCGCATAAATTAAAATTCTACTGACGAATCCATTCATCATCATATTCCTTTTATTGATCTCGATACAAACGACTTAGATGCCGAAGTAAACTTTGACTGATTCTATTCTTTTTGTCTACCAAAAAATATGGCACAGCGCTGTTCTGCTCTGCAGTTAGGCAATGGCTCGCATTATCAAATATTACGAAATGTTATTGAAAGATAATTATCAATACCGTTTGCTAATAGCTCTTAATATTTCACATGCATTTCTTGCAGGTAAATTTTGTTCTGAATATACAATTTTACTGCTTTCTTTAAAAAACCACGAATTTTTTTCAGTTATCTCTAAATCAGCAGTTGGTTCTAATTCTAACAAAGAAGCAGAAGGAAGTGGATCTTTCAATCTATTTTCGAGTTCATCGCAAGGACTTTCTATAGTGACAGCATGATGTTTATCACCAATTATTCTTAATTTTACATGACATTGCGGAAAAGAAAAAAATGATCCCCAACCGGTTGGTTTATTTTCTTCTTTCGGTATTCGTGTAGTACTCATTTACAGCTCCTTTTTAATTTTTATATGATAAATTTATTACTCATTTTTACTTTCAATATGAATTTTTAGAAAAAAAAGATGGATAATTGGCGCAAACATCATGCCAACTAAAACGATAAAGGCAAGGCCACTGAATAACGCATAACATCCTGCAAATATTTTTCCGCTAGTCGTAACTAGTGGAGTGAGCGGTCCCATGCCTGATAAGATCATGGATGCATTAGAAAAAGAATCTACCCAATTCATATGTTCATAAAAATGATATCCAAGCATTCCGATATAAAGTGCAATGCAGATACTAATACATCCAAATAACATATTGCGTGTTAAATGAAAGAAAAATCTTTTTTTATGAATTTGTAGCATATGAACCTTCTATCCCTTAAGTATTGCAGCAATTTTACCAGTCTTCATCGTCCGTGTCATGCCAGCGTATTTTTAACGGTTAAGTACACACTTTTCATAAAGCGTGGGAAAACAGTTATTTGGATCATATTTTTCTTTCAGCTTATTATAAGCATTTCCACCATAATAAATTCGTTCAAAATCATCTCTACTAAAGTAAGAACGTGAATATAGTGATTTTTTGCCATTTTGCTTTTGGATTTCACATTCTAACTGACGATTATAAAAACCTTTTTCATGAGTTGTTTTGGAACTTTTGCCACTGAAAATTCCTATATCACATGCCAGTTTATCTTCACTAAATTTCCATAATGGATACTCTTTTGGAGAACTTGGATCAAGTATAGGGCAAACCCAAATGGGATAAATACTTAAATTCTTATCTACCCATCTGACAAAATCAGCACAGTTTTCAATGGGAATACCGATATCCTGTATAATGGATTCATGATAATGCTTTGAGTTCTGTTTTGATGGAGTTAAAGAGTGAAAAAATTTCATAATGTTTTCATGAAACTCCCCCGCAATTTTCCCAAGCATCTTCAAACGATCCGTGCGAAGAACAATCTCTCCAAATAAATTTCGGAACCATGCTTTTTGTAATATCGTTGGTTTTCCATCATTAGTTTGGGTTGCCCAAAAGCAATCCGCATCCCATCGCCAAATATAATCCCAAGTAGTAAGATAATCTTCATTATTTTGTTGAAGACTTTTATAGTAAATTCCTTTCTGTTTGTAATTACTGGTATGAGGCGCTTGATTCACAAATTGGGCGGTTGTTATTATCATTTGGTTCGATGAAAAAATAGTGGCATCAATAAAATCATATTTTTTAGTTTCTTTGCTGAACTTTTCGAGTTCGAAAAAAAGAGTTTCGAAATTATCAAATTTGGTATGCGTCAATTTTACAAATGGACTTGCGGGTATTAACTTTATCTTTGCACTGATGACATAGCCCATCGTTGCATAAGAGTTTGGTACACCATAAAATAAATCACTGTGTTCATTGTCGCGTCGGCAGTTAAGGATTTCACCTTTTCCAGTTAATATTTCCATTTCACTTATGTTGTTATGCAGCAATCCATATTTGAAACTGGATGACTCAACTGCCATTCCTGCAACCGCGCCTCCGATCGTAATTCCTCTGAGTTCAGGTGTAACTGCTGGAAGCAATCCTATCTTTAGTGATGCTTTTGACAAATCGTAAAATGTAGTCATTCCACCGACATGGGCAATTTTTTCTTCCGGATTTATTTCAAGAACTTTATTAAAACGACCAAGATTATTAAGTTTAATGGTTTGCTGATCGCGCGGGCGAAATAAATAGTTTGTTGATTTACCACCTAGTGCAAGTTGTCCACCATTTTTCTTTTGCTGAAATTCTTTTATTAATTTTTCTGTATTTTTTTGATGTTGAAAAACTGCATCTTTGGTATCTTCATCTGATGTCCATACGACAGAGTATGTTGATTTCATCACCCACCAGGAGAAATCCATACTGCATTTAAGTAATAAAGCCCCTATTGTATAGAGTGCTTCGCTTGCATCTATTACACGTTCTAGAGGAGTTATATTTCTGAAGTTCATTGTTATGTCCTTATATTTTTGATTTCCAATCCGTGATCTCAGCGAATATAATCCAAATATTGCTATAAAATCAATATCAGTTAATATAAAAATTGAAATTGGAATTTTATATTCTGTATTTAAATTTCTTTTTTCTTTTATATATGTCGGATATTCAAATAAATTAAGGATTTAAAACAAACGTTTTGAGAAATCCTTATTAACTAATCGTTTCAATTTTAAATGAATAATCATCACTTATTTAGCTCATTTTCTTTTATTGTTTTTAGTTCATTTATTTGATTTGATTTTATTTCGGGAGCATTTAGCAACGTTTTCACGAGTGGATGATTATTTACTTTAATTTTTCTTTTTAAATGGTGGGTGATGGGTTTATTATTTTTTTTTATTTCCAAAGGGTCATTTTTACTTAATACATGTTGAGCTAATTCGATTTTATTTTGTAGGTGTTGAATTAATAAATCTTTTTCATGTACCTCTTGTTGGAGCTCTTTAATAACATTGATAAGATCATACACAGCAAATTTTCCTGTATGTGCAATTTGTGACGTTAACTCTAGCCTCGTCATTGGACTGTTTTTATTTTTTCCCGTGAGATAATCTTCAATGACTGTTTTATCATATAATTGGCCGTCAGATAACAATACAAGATTACTAGGTGGAATTTCAGTGACTTCTTCCAATGAAATGGGGCATCGTGGAATTTCGGTTTTATTACGATGCATAGAATATCTCCTTGATTATTTTTATTATTATTTGATGAAATAAATGCATTGTTTAAATCATCATTGTACCTACATCATTTCTAAAATCAAAATATTTCTATGAACCGAATTTTTGCATCATTGGTACTAAGTGATCATTAGCCTCGATTGATGGATCATTCGTTAAATGTAGTAAATCTTTGAACAAGCCTGCAAATGATTCTGTCATCAATAAAAAATCTGCGATAAATTGCTGCTGTTTTGTCCCCGCTTCCATATCTTTTATTTGAGCCTTGATTTCATCGGTAAACTTAATACTTTGTATAGTGAAATCATCCAATAAGACGAAATTAATACGATCTTGCCAGACGAGTGCGAGCTGTTTAATTTTGCAGCCATCTTTAATCAGTAATTGAATACTGTTGGCAAACAAGTTTTGCTCTTTACAACGAATAATTCGGCTTTCATGATTTGTCCCTTGCAAAACGCAAGATTTTTCAATTGAGAAAGAAGAAGAATAATTTTCATGCGTAAGCCATACTGTCATCATGTCTGAAATTAGTTTATTAGAAAATGGATAGATATTATCCCCCAGAACTTTTCTAAAAGCAGAGGTAAAAAAAAGTGTTTTTTTCTTATTAATGGTGTCGAGAATGAGCCAGTGATTTTTGGTATCAATATAAGCGTAAACCTCTGTAAATTTGCTAAAGGCACGTGGAAGTAAATTAATAGTAATTTCATCTTTCAGCGAATATTTTTCTTTTTGCCCCACTCTTCTATTGTCTGCATTTTCAATTTCTTTAATTTTTTTATCAAGCTCATGGCGAATGACAACGGAAGGTAGTATTTTTTCTTCAATTCTCAAACAAATCATGATATATCCATTAACAGATTGTGCAAGTGGAGCTCCCTCCTCATTGATGGGAGAAACCCAGCCTGCGCCGAAGGGTATAGAAGGTGAACACTCTCTAAATTCAAGTTCGCTTAATTTTTCGCACAATTCTGTGAGGGAATAATGCTTGATATTTTTTAATTGAAATAATTGAGCTTGCTTAAACCACATATTTAAATTCCTATGATTTGGCTTTGTTTTTTCGTTTGATTGAATGGATTATCTTAAAGAAGAATTCTATTTTCGGCAGTATAGTATTGAAAAGACAAATAAACAAGTATTTCATGAAACAAACTCAGGAAATTTTGTACTTTGTTTATTAGTCCTTAACTTATCATTGTCGAAAACTTTGATAATACTCAGGCCTATCATCCAACTTGACGTTTAATGTAGGACAATATAATTGGTAGAGTTCAGTAAATTTATTTTGTTGATACCATTGAATTAACTGCTCTTTGCTAACAGGGGTAAAGCCTAAAGTTTGATGAAGACTAAAAACCTGGGGCGATCTGCAAATTTCCTCTGGAGAAATTTGTCGCTTCCTTCCTCCTTCATCAGTAATAAGACATTGAGAAAATTGAGTAAATTGAGAAAACCGAGTAACATAAGAGGGTGGTTTAAAATGTATTTGCTTTGACTGCGAATAATTTTTTGGCACCTGCGAAATGTGAAAATCTTTATAAGAATCCCTAACTATTTTTTTGAAATCCATTCGCATTTGCGCGGTTCCGATATTTTTTCGAGAACTTAATAAAGGATTATTTTTATCTGAAAGAAATGGATTATCTTTGTATTTTAATTTAATTGATTCGAGTGCTAGACAAGTAATAGCTTGCAAATCATTATCGCTTGTGTTTTTAAATTCTTTTTGAATCATTGCCTCTATTAATGCTTCTAAATAAGGTTTAACATCCTCATCATTAATACCAAAACATTTAATTAAAGCGTTTATTTCTAAAAATATCCTACGATCTTTAGGCTTAGGAAGTTTTAACTCATCAATACAATGTTGCTTTATCTCGGATAAAATCATTCCATACGTTACTTTAGTTTTATCCTTAAGTAATGGTGATCCTTTATCTAAATGCAAACAGGAAGGCCCAAATATTTCAACCATTTTTTTCTTGTATTTCACGATATTTTTAAAATATTTCTCATGTTTTTCTGGATTATATTTTTGAATTACATATTTTTTATATTCTATGGAATTATGAAAATCTTTAAAGTAAATTTTTTCTTTCGAATCTTTTTTCAATTGCTTGGAATCGAGACTGTCTTTAAAATCTGGATCTTCTTTTAACTCCTTTTTGAACATTAATCCAAAGCCCATGCCTGTTTGAATATCGATATTTTTATCTTGGATATCGTCAACTATTATTGCTTTACCACTGGCAGCTCCTGTAATAAATTCATCTCCTTCATATTTGGTCTTATCGCCAATAGTAACATCGAGAAATTTTCCTGATCGACCTTTCTTTCTTAATTGAATATATTTTCCATCTTTATCTTCTGCGACTACGATAAAACCATTTTTTTGTAGGCGAATGGATAATTCTTTTGGGTTATCAGATAAAATAAGTAAATCAACATCATCAATGTTTCCAACTTTATATTCTTGTTTTGCATAACGATATAAGCCAAGAAGCAATACCGCTCCGCCCTTTATCTCAATGGTATGATCAGGGATTTCATGAGAAATTTCGCGTATTTCTAATAGGTCTTCATTAATTTTTAAAACTTCTAAAAATGCTTCCTGGTGCAGAGCAATATCCTTATCGGTTTTTAGACAATCATTATTTGCAGAATCAATTTGATCACGTATGTTATTTATATTAATCTTTTGCATACCAACATCGTATTTTTCTATTTGATCGATGGTGACATTTAATTTTGAAATTTGTTCTCTTATTTTTCCAATTAGTTCCACTTTTTTATTGATATCATCATGCGTTTTGACTACCATTTTATTTAAATCGTGAAGCAAAGACTGGAGGCGCTTTAAATCAGCTAAATTATCTGTTAAACCTTCTTCTAAAATTTCCAATAACGTCTCATCCTTTTCGATGAGGCGTGATGCTGAATTGAATTTTGCATTTGCATCAGATTCAATTTTTAATATCAAATCTTCTGTATTGATAACATCTTGTTTTAATTTCTGATATGTCGAAAACAATGCATCAGATTGTGTTGTTTTAGCTAAACTAAATTCCTTAGAAAATATTTGGTTAAACTTTTCAAAATTGAGTATAGCTGTTTTCGTTTTTTGAATAATTTTTTTATCCTTTTTAAGTTGCGCCATTATTCCATTAAACGATTGGTTTAATTGATTTTTAGCGGCTTGGGTATTTGTTTTTGTAGAAATATCACGCGAATAATTTAATTCACTTACTTTTAAAGCGAGCTTTTCCAATTTCGAGATATGAATTTCCATTTTCTTATTCGCTTGCATAACATCACTATATATATTACTAAATTCAGTGGCATAATTTAGCGCTTTATCTTGTTTTTCCTTAACTTCTTTTAAATCCGATGCTATTGCACTTTTATCTTCTTCATTCAAAATAACACTTAACTTTGCTTCACAATTACGAATACGCTCCACTTCATTATTGTTCTTTTCTAACTCTATTTTCAGCACTTCTTCATTTGTTACCGAAATTATTTCTTTCATAGATTTTTTTAGATTATTTCTTGATTCTTTTAATTGATGCTTCATTGAAGCTTGTGATCTTTTTATTTCTGAAAGTTGACTTTGAATGTTTTTTTGCTTCCTTGATACATCTTTTTTAAGACGACTTATTCTTTTTTCAGCGCTTGCCATCTCTATTTTTATTTGATCGATATTTTTTATAACTTTTGGCTCTACAATGACTTCTGATTGAAAAGATTTAGTCAATTGTTGAATTTTTTGCATGATTTTTTTAATGGTATCTAATTTTTTGGTCGCTTCTTTTAATAAATCATCATTTATTTTACTTTGAATTCGTTTTAATTCTAACTCTATAGATTTTACATCAGTTGCTTCTTTGACATTTAATGTTGACATTTTTTTTAATTCAAATTTAATAGCAGATTCGAAATTTTGCATTAATTTAAATTCTTCTTTTATCACATTAAATTTAGAACTAAAATCCATTGCTTTTTTTGAATTATCATTGATTTCGCTAGACAATTTCTTTATTTCATCGTGATCTTTCTCAATTTCTGGTTTTTTGTGAAGCATTAAATCTAAATTTTTTAATTTAGTCTTATCTTTTTTTCTCGACGCCTTCATTTCTCTTTTTTCATTTTCTATTTTTTGAATATTTTTAAAATATTCTTCTTTCATTTTTTCGTATTCAGCATTTAATTGCGCTATTTTTTCTCGCGTTGGTTTTGATTCAGAAATATTTTTTAATTCTTGGAATGATTTTAGAGTCGCTGCGGTTTTGGTTTTATATAAATTAATAACTTCTTGTAACTCAGTAGTGATAAGATGAATAGGTCTAGCATTTTTTTCAAGCGCTGACACAGAAATTTCTTGTTTTTCAGATTTTTTTTCTTTTGTAGAGATTATTTTTTTCTCTTCGGGTGACTTCTCTTTCGCTACAAATTGCTGGACCTCCACTTTTTTTTCTACTTTCTCTTTTTTTATAGGTTCTTTTTCACTTTCTTTTGTCTTATAGGACGGCTCTTCTTTTATATCAATAATTGAATCCTTGGGATCAACAAATTCAAAAATAGGTTCCGCTTTTGTAAGTTTACTAATGGTTAATGGTATGTCCAAATGTGGTTTGTCATTTTTTACATAAGGCATAAATTTGCGTTTAAAAGCTTTGCTCTTGTATACGATTGCCGGAAATTGAGTCAATTCTAAAATTAAGCACAAAGCTATTCCCATACGCGCAATTTCTTTTTGAACAATAGGATTTTTTTCTTTTTGGCATTTTGTTAATAACTTTCCGATCTCGACAGCAACATTCGATAATTTTCTTTTCAATTCTTCTTCTTGCATGACAAAACTTTTAATTTTAAATCCTACACTGATTAGAGTAAAAATTCGCACAATTTCTTTATAAGTAAAATCCTTAAAATCATTTAGCACGATAGACTTAACAAATCTATTCATTAATTCGGCATCTTGACGTTCAATTTTTCCAATTTCTGGTAGATAAGATTCATCGATTAATCGAATCATATCTTTCGGAGTATATCCGAATTCGGTAACTATTTTTTTTGATAATTCTTTTTTTACAGCGGATCCAGCGGGCGCTTTTCTAAGACCCAAAAGATACGTTGAATTAAGTTCGATAACTTTATCTACACGATCATAGTTAGTAGAATACTCAGGCGAATGCAATAATTTTAGTATTTCTAATATAATTAAACAAAAATAGTGATCATTGTTTTTATCATCATCTTTCGTTAATTCTACTGCTGTTGTAAATTGGATTAAAGCTTCTTGTTTTTGCTTATTACTTATCCTCATGTAGCATAAGCCTAAGTAATAATGTGTTTTGGAACAAATTATGCGTGCTTCTTCATTTTCCGAATCTTTTATTGATTTGATGACTTTTGTTTTAAACAATTCAAAAGCATCGGTAATTTTACCTTGATCAAAACTTTCCTGTGCTTCTTGAAAATATACAAAAGCAATATCTAATTTTGAATCACCTGTCATGATGGGTAATCGATGTAACTCATCAAAACCTTCTTTAGAAAAAAATTCCTTTTCCTCACTTTTCTTTTGTTCCCTAGGTAATTTTACATTTTGGTCATCTAGTTCCAATGTCAAATGTTCTTCATCTAAAAGATCATTAATTTCACTTGGACTAAAGAAAAAATTTAAATAGAGTCTTTTAAAATAATTACTAATCTGTAAAGATTCATCAATGACTTGTAAAACTTTTCTCGTACGGGGAAACATCGATTTATTCCATCTTTAAAAAATGTGTAGAATTATAACACAATATTTATAAATTTGATCATTTATAAATTTTTAATTATAAATTATTAGACACATTTTGAGCAATTCTAATAAATAAGAAATTAAATGCAAAAGATTGATTTCTTTCATAATTATTTATATTATGCGCGGTCTTTCTTTTGGAAATGATTATAATGCTTAGAAAAATAATTAAAATATCACCGACAATCAAATACAACACCTCTGCATTCTCAACCCAAACCTCACTTTTAACCTATATTCAGCATGCCTTTGATCGGACGGAAGCGTCAAAACGTTTTGTTGAAGCAGAGAGTCGACGTTTTTTTGCCCCTATCAAACAATCACGCGATGAGCTCGTCATTCGGGATAAAGATCCTATCACCCAAGCGCTTATTCCTTTCTATGGTATTAATGCAAGTTTTGATGTTACACATTATAGTGGCCAATACGGTGTCGATAGGCCTGTGACGACACATACGCCAGGTCCGAATAATACAACGATTACAACCTATCATATTGAAACCGATTGGCACTACATTTCAGGTACATTGAAGCCGCTCTCTTTTAATCAGGAAATGCCTTACATGATCATTTATGCAGGTTTTCGCTGGAGTAGCAAAATTCTTGAATATGCGCATCAAGGCTATAAAATTAATGCATATTTAGAGCCATTTAATGTGCATTCTATCCATAAATCTGTGCATATTGATCCTTTTCTCAAACGTGTGAACATTGCAACAAAGGTTGCATCGAAACGTCTTGATAATGAAATTGAAGAAAATATTCGAAAAGATATTCGGAAACGAAGTGGACATTCCCAAGCGCGAGTGAGTTCGTATCAAACAAATTATCTCTCTTTTGAACTCAAGAGTTTTCTTTTACCCGCTTATATTTTGCAATATCCTGACTTACCACCTCAAGTTTTACCCGCATTATTTGAGAATATTACTGAAGTGCATGGTAGCTCGCCTTTATCAGTTTCAAAATGCATGGCATTTGCGGGAGGTACGACGCTTCTTCTTTCAGCGTTAATGCCGCAAATTGCATTGCCTTTGCGAGCTGCATTCATTATAGGATCTTCTACGCTTACCGGATTGTGGGCAAAGTACCGACCTGCGAGACAGTTTTATTCGCAAGAAAATCAGCTTAAAAGAGAAAAAGCCGAAAACGAAACCGTTTATGAAACGAGTTCTGATCGACTTCGTTTTGAAGAAACTGCCCGCGATTTTAAACCTATATTTATTAAAGAAAATGAAGATCCCGAATGGATAGATTTTTGTAAGAAAATGGATTTAGATCCTAAAAAACCACTCACGGAAGAAGAAGTTCGTACCGCCTTTAACAAATTAATTCTTATTAAACATCCAGATCAAGGAGGAACAAGAGAAGAAACAGAGGAATTATTTTATGTGAAAGACGGATTATTAAAAAAAATTAGGCAAACAAAGAAAGATCCGAATCAACGGTCTTTTTCAACGGTGACAAAAGCAGGTTTTGTAGGAAAATATTCGTTGTTTTATCACTCAAAAGATTCTGTACAATCACCAAATTATTTAGCAGCA
>Ga0207079_1010_pt1 | contig 53305 bp, 50 predicted proteins | sample Alteio_BWMinHeat_61_FD_153525 | JGI IMG/M metagenome (GOLD analysis project Ga0207079, IMG submission 153525) | Enriched cells from forest soil in Barre Woods Harvard Forest LTER site, Petersham, Massachusetts, United States -... | ecosystem: Environmental > Terrestrial > Soil > Temperate forest >...
TATCGATTGCCCGATATTGGTGAGGAAGTCGTTCTGCATACGCATTTTGTGGTGCGTGAAGATGCGCATCATTTGTATGGTTTTTTTGATCAAAATGAGCGCGCGTTATTTCGTACCTTATTAAAAGTGAATGGCGTCGGCCCTCGTTTGGGATTAACGATTTTATCGAGTATTCAACCTGAAGAATTTGTGCGCACGATTTTACATCAAGATGTCGATAGTTTAACGCGAATACCTGGTATCGGCAAAAAAACTGCAGAAAGATTAATCATTGAGATGAAAGATAAACTCAATAATTTGCAAAACAATGCGGAAGAATTAAAACCAATTTCATCAAGTGGGGCACGTCATGGCATTATTCAGGATGCAATTTCTGCCTTAATCGCGTTAGGATTTAAACAATCCGATGCGACACGAGTGGTTAACAAAATCGATGACGGCGCATTGAATAGCGAAGATATCATTCGTCGTTCGTTACGGGAAATGGTGGTATGAAAGAAATAGAACGAGTCGTTTCAGGTACATTACAAAATGAAAATGAAGCCCTAGATCGTGCTATTCGTCCAAAAAAGTTAAATGATTATATTGGTCAAAAAGCCGTGCGAGAGCAAATGCAGATTTTCATTCAGGCGGCAATGAATCGCAAAGATGCTTTAGATCACGTTTTATTGTTTGGCCCGCCGGGTTTGGGCAAAACGACACTCGCCAATATTATTGCGAATGAATTGAATGTCCAGATTCGTCAAACTTCTGGGCCGGTTTTAGAGCGTCCTGGCGATGTGGCAGCACTGCTCACCAATTTACAAGCAAATGAAGTATTATTTATCGATGAAATTCATCGTTTAAGTCCTGTGGTTGAAGAAGTGCTATATCCTGCGATGGAAGATTATCAACTGGATATTATGATTGGTGAAGGGCCTGCGGCGCGTTCCATCAAGCTAAATCTTCCTCCTTTTACGTTAATCGGTGCGACGACACGTGCTGGTTTGTTAACTTCTCCATTACGCGATCGTTTTGGTATCGTGCAGCGTCTAGAATTTTATAATGTCGATGAATTAACGGAAATCGTGCATCGTTCTGCACATATTTTGCAAATTCCGATTGATAATCAAGGGGCTGCAGAAATTGCGAAACGTTCGCGCGGCACGCCACGCATCGTCAATCGTTTATTGCGCCGCGTGCGTGATTATGCTGAAGTCAAATCGAATGGCAAAATTGTGCGTGAAATTGTTAAGCTCGCGTTAGATTTATTAGACGTGGACGATCAAGGTTTTGACATGATGGATCGAAAATTATTGCATGCATTGATTGAAAAATTTGATGGCGGCCCTGTCGGCATTGATAATTTAGCAGCATCTATCAGCGAAGAACGCGGCACGATAGAAGATGTGATTGAACCTTTCCTCATTCAGCAGGGATTTATCATGCGCACGCCGCGCGGGCGTATTGCAACAAAGCATGCTTATGCGCATTTTGGGTTAAAAATGCCGGAGAAAAGTTGTGTTTAGGGAACCCGCGGACGGAAAGTCTGCTCCGGCACATTCTGATTCATCTGGGGTAATAGTAGTAAAGCCATCGCACCGAGTGTCATACAAGCTTGCTTTAAAAATTCAAACAAAAGCATAAAAAATGAAGGAGTAATAAAAGGGGAATGCATTTTTTCCGCTTTTTTAGGTTGGAAAAATTGAGGAGTTGGTGCGGTAGTCGGTTGTCTTAATGGAATTTGATAATAATAATCTCTAAATAATTCTCTTCTCATTTTTAAGGTTTCAATAATGCTTTGTTTTTTTAATGCCGGAAGAAATTTATCATCACAGCTTTTGTTGACGGTATTTGCAATTTGTTCATCCGTTAACTGAATAACTTTTTTTATTCCTGCCAATTTTTGTTCGGGTTGAATATTTTGATAAGCTTCACGGAGATTAGATGATGAGCCTCTCTGCATGTCATCTAAAATGCATTTATTGGTGAAAAAAGTATTCATTTTTTTTTGTTGGAAAGGGTTCGTCTCGCCCGGAAACTTTTTCTCATCCAACATGACACTACCTGGATCAATTTTAATGGTTTCGTAACAATCCTCTTTTTCCACAAATAAAACGTTACTAATTGAAAAGCCTATTGCGTCGTAATCAAAAATAAATTCAAAAATAGGCAGATTTTCAAAAAGACCTTTAATGGGTTTTCCATTTATTTTTTGCTCAGCCAATACTTTGGTACGCGCTTCTTTTTGCTTTGGATGCGATTCCGTTTCAATTCCTAATATTTGATCTAAAGTTTTAGCATTTTCTATTTTTTGCGATGCAATTCCTAAAGTATCCTGACAATTTTCTTGAATAATTTCGTCTATATCTGGAGAAAGATATTTATACTTAGGGTTCGTATTGTTTATTTCAATACCAGTATAAAAAGCCATTTCACTTCTTTGTCCCATGCTTAGTGTATATGGACGATCGTATTTTTGTTCTAATAATGGGAATTGAACGAGCGTGGTTTTGGGGACATTGACTCCGCATAATTTTAATAAATCAAAGGCAATTTTTTCTGATGCGACTTCTTCATTGGTTAATCTTCTTCGGGCATAATTCGAACAATCTGTAAAAATACCTTTTTCCTCATTATAGGATGTTCTTGTTCCGTAAATAATGACTTTTTTATTTTTGATAACATAGGTGTCTTGCGACTTTTTTTCTCGATAAATTTCTGCAGTTCGAGTTAATCCTAATGTTTCATTAAGACTTTCAAAATCCTGGAGTGGTCGAATTTTTCTTGAATCAGTCATTTTAATAGCTTACCTTCATCAAATAGAGCATAATTGTGCCACAGCATGGTGAGTTGCGTCAAATATATTCATATTAATGATACCTGCAACGATCCATGACACACGTTTTCCTCTGACGTATAATAAAAAAATTATCCTGGAGATTTGACCCGTGAATATTGATTCTTCTTTTTTAACTTATTTCATGAATGCTGGTCTTGTCGTGAAAATTGTCATGCTCGTTTTAGTCGGTGCATCCATTATTTCATGGACATATATTTTACAGCGCGGCTTTTATTTAAGGTCTATGCGGAACGCTATAGAATCCTTTGAAAATCTTTTTTGGGCCGGCGGTGATTTGGGAGAACTATATTCGCATTCCTTGCGAAATAAAGCCAATATGCAGGGTATAGAAGCGATTTTTCAAGCAGGCTTTAAAGAATTTTTGCGTTTACATAAACAAGCCTGTACGTCGGCGGACGATTTACTAAACAGTGCAAAACGTGCCATGCGGGTTGCTGCAATGCGTGAGCAAGATAAAATGGAATTACATTTGCCGATGATTGCGACGGTGGGTTCCATTAGCCCGTATGTCGGACTGTTTGGTACGGTATGGGGGATCATGATTTCATTCCGCGCGCTTGCGAGTGTACAACAAGCAACGATTTCAATGGTTGCACCCGGGATTGCCGAAGCGTTGATTGCGACCGCCATGGGCTTGTTTGCCGCCATTCCCGCCGTCGTCGCTTATAATCGTTTTGCGACGGATATTGGTCGTTTACTCAATCGATTTGATTCTTTTCAAGATGAATTTTCCAATGTGTTGTTCCGTCAAGCACAACAAAACCTAACGCAACAAACACCCGAATTAGCGAGGGCATAATATGGCTTTTTTTCATCAACAAGGTTCAAGAAGGCCAGTCGCTGAAATCAACGTCGTACCTTTTATCGATGTGATGTTGGTACTGCTCGTGATTTTTATGATCACGACACCACTATTGACGCAAGGCGTGAAAGTCGAGTTACCGAAAACGGAATCGAAAGCGCTTCCGCCAAATCAAAAAGAACCGCTGATTGTGTCAGTCGATGCGGAAGGAAAATTTTATTTAAACATTGCTGAAAAACCCCACCAACCGATCACCCCGCGTGTGTTAAGTCAATTAGTGACAAAACATTTAAGTGCAGAGGAAAAAAGACCTGTACTCGTGCGTGGTGATAAAAACTCAAATTATGGAAAAATTGTCGAAGCCATGGTCCTCCTGCAACAAGCGGGGGCAAAGAGCGTTGGGTTAATTACCGAAGCGCCAAAAGAGCAGATACAACAATCATGACGACAAAAACGCAAGGCAATAATGATGCATTTTTTTATTATTCATTGCTGTTGCATATCCTTTTATTAATGGGTTTTATTATTAGTTTTGATTTCAGAGAACCGATGCCGGTTCTCAAAAATTCTGATGAAATTATTGAAGCACGCGTATTCGAAGAACCAAAAAAACCATCGAAAATTATTCAAGATCCTGTCAAAAAAGCGGCGCCTCTTCCAAAAGTGACGCAGAAGGAAGTGGCGCCTAAAGATCCCCCTAAAGTCATCCAACCGATTGTAAAAAAAGAAGCGATTGTCATTCCAGATCAAAAAATCAAGAAACAAAAAGAAGATTTGATTCAAAAACAATTATTAGCTGATTTACAAAAACAAAAAGTAGCGGATAAGAAAAAACAAAAACAGAAAGCATTTGAAGATGCCATACAAAAAGAAATGCAAGCGATGAATGAAAAAAATCTGTTAGACGCGATGCAAAAAGAACAAAAACAAATTGCTGATGCGCGCGCCGCAAAAATGCAAGGCGTCGTTGATAAATATAAAGCATTAATCTTGCAATCCATCAGTCAAAATTGGTTAATCCCTGGTGGTGTTAATAAAAAATTATCGGCGGAACTCATGATTCGTCTCGCACCAGGCGGTCTCGTATTAAATGTTCAGTTAACCAGAAGTAGTGGTGATACTGCGTTAGATCGTTCAGCGGTGGCTGCAGTATATAAAGCATCTCCGCTTCCCGTGCCAACTGATTCTTCTGAATTTGAAGCATTTCGACAATTTGTTTTAAAGGTAAAACCGGAAAGTATATTAGCGTTGTCCTCTTAATAAGGAGATAAAAAGTGACAATATTGCTTGGCATTTCTGCGGCACTTATTTTTGTATTAGGTTATTTTTTATATGCGGAAAAAAAGGAATTGGCCAGAATTAAAGTAGTTTTGGATCATGAAAGTCATGAAAAAAATAAAAAAATAGAAGAATTAACAGAGTTAAAAAAAAACATTGCAGTTGATGCGACTAAAGATCATTTGACTGGTTTGCCAAGTCGCAAAGTATTTGATGATCGGTTCACACAATTATTGCATCAAAGTCAGCGTTTTAATTTATTATTTGCGATATTATTTATTGATATCGATAAATTTCGCATGCTGAATGCAGCACTGGGATTTATCGCTTGCAATCAAATATTAAAAGAAGTCGCAACTCGTCTCAATGCGAATATCCGAAAATTAGATACCGTTTGTCGATTTAGTAATGATGAATTTGTGGTATTGATTTCGCTTGCTAAACCAGAAATGACGGCTTATGTCGCAGATCGATTAAAAAATACTTTGGCAGAACCTTTTTATATTAATCATAAAGAAATTTATTTAACGGCATCATTCGGAATCGCGGTTTTCCCAACGGATGGAGATAATGAAAATACTTTATTAATTCATGCGGAACAAGCTTTACAGCAAGCAAAATTAGAAGGGTCTAATCATATTCAATTTTATCGTAAAGAAGCGTATGAAAAAAATCTTCGGGAAATGACACTGATTTCTAATTTACATAGCGCTGCTATTTATAATAACTTTGAAATTTATTATCAGTTACAGATGAATGTAGAAACTAATAAAATTTATTCAGTGGAAGCGCTACTTTATTGGAAACATCCAGAATTTGGTTTAATGGAATTTAATGATTTCATGCAATTTGCAGAAAGTAGTGGAAATATTATTATGATTGGCGAATGGTTTATTCGACATGCATGTGAAGAATTTAAGAAATGCAAAGCTATATTCGAGACCGCGACATTAACTCTCACGATATCGCGGAGACAATTGGAAAACCCGCATTTTACTTATAAATTGTCTCAAGTATTACAAGAAATGCAAATTGAACCACAATATATAGTGTTGGAAATTTCAGAAAAATCGATATTTCGCCAAAGAAATATTATTGATAAAACCTTGGCAATGTTAAAAAATTTGGGAGTTAATATTGGTATTAGTCAATTTGGAATTGGAAATATTTCATGGTGGGAGTTTAAAACGTTTTCTATTCATAGTTTAAAAATTTCACCCATCATCATAAAAAATATGCTTACTAATAATGAAAATACGGCAATGATGGAGGTGATGTTGGCGCTGGCGAAAACGTTAGAAGTGAATGTCATTGCCGATGGAGTCACGCACGAAACTGAGGTAAATATCTTAAAAAAAATGGGTTGCGGCATCATGCAGGGGGACTTCATTCAAAAGCCATTACTTTTATCTGAGTTTATTCAATCATTTGAAAGAAAAGTGCTTGAAAATACTTAAATTTTCACTATACTTCCAGATGAAGCAGGTATTGAATCAAATCCCAACAAACTGCTAGAGGAAGTCAGCGCGTCGGTATGGTGTGCAAGCCCTCCGAGATGAGGGAAGCCTAAAATATCACCAAGACCTCCACTTTTACACTCTGGCATTTGGTCTTACCTGCTTTTTTCGTTGTTTGTACCTCTTTTTACTTCGTTTTATGTCAAAAATATGTTACAAATCAACCTAAATGACTTTAACGAGGTCTCTGATGCTCAAAAGATTTACAACTGCAGAACCAGCTGAAACCCGCGACTCTTTGTTATTAAAACAACAATCGTTTCTTCAGTATATGGCAGATCAAACGACTGAATTACAAGAAAAGATGGAAGAAAAATTTCCACCAAGTTTAAAAATTGCGCTCCAATCTATTTTTTCTCGTGTAGAAACAGCGCATAAGAAAATTGCGACACTCAAACTTGATGATGCACCGCTTGTACAGGATCTCGATATATATCGATTGGGATTTATTAAGAATTATTTTCGTCCGATTATTACAAGATTTAATGTTAATTTTCAATTTGTGCAAGGCGAAGAATATCGTCAAAAGGCATTAAAAAAAATCGAATCCATTTTCGAAGAAAAGGATTGGGAGACGATTAAAAATCAACTTTCCAAAGCTAATTTGGAAATGGAAACAACTTTTTCAGAGATTCTATCCGAACAAAAAAAAATTAAGGAAGATATACTCTCCGCTGAAAAAACTTATAATACCGACAAACACAAACTAGAAATATTAATCACACTTGAAGATAAAGATCTTGGCTTTAAAGCTGAGTTGAATAAATTCATTTCGCAAAAAATATTAATTTTTAAAAAAGCAGAATACGAACAAATTGTAGAGGAAGAATATTCTGGTTTTGAAGGAAGCTTAAAATTATTGCATCTTAGAAGAATGTATACAAAAGAATTAGGTGATAAAACATTAGAAGAATCGGAAGAATTTCTTAAAAATAAAAATAAAGAAATGCAAAAAGAAATTGAACAACTTAAAAAAACTTATCCAGATTTCTCCATTACATTGCCTACTGAAAGCGAAGTTATTGCAAAATTAAAATCGATTAGAGAGACGGTAGAATCAGTTAATCAACCACAAGATAAAAAATCTGATGATGTAAGCAGTGATACAACCAAACTTATTAATCTACCAGCGGATAAAAAAGCTTCTGCATCAAATGAATCCGTTGTTATTCCGAGAAAAATTCGTAAACGAAAAAATATTTCTGGAAGGGTATCAGAGGTAGATGAAGTATCTGATGTTGAAAAACCAAAACAGTCTCTCGTCGAATATTATGAACACAAGGTAAGTGAAGAATATCAAAAATCTGAAAAAACACCCAAAATTGAAACATTAAAACATGAAATTGCCCAATTTTATGAATCAGAAGTAGATCTTAAATATAATGAATTGATAGATATCGTTAAAGGAAGTTCTGATTTTCCTAATTTAGAAGTCTTTATTAAAGATCGCATGTTTGATGCGATGCGAGAAAAACATAATAAAATTGTGAAAGAGAGAGATGAAATTGAAGCTGAATTTTCAGGCCCCGTCATCAAAGTCTCACCCTCTTCCAAAAAATCTATTATCAGCTTAGTGATTCCTAAATCCCTCAAAAATTTTCCTGATTTTGAAAAAATTAAGAATAAATTTTTTGGCCCATTTTATTTAGGAAATGCATTATGGTTCAAAAATGAAATTGTTAAATTTAAAAATATTGATAAATATAAAGAAGATCTTGGACAAATATTGCGTGATGAAAAAATTTCATGGGAAGAAAAAAATGCGAGTCTTCAGGAAAAACATAAAAAAATTAATGAAGCGTTAGGCATAAAAATTACTGAATTTGACAAAGAATATAAATTATTTAAAAAAAATCTTACAGAGGATTATAAAAAGTATAATTTTCAGAATGATAAAGATCTTGCAGCAATTGAAGAAAAACATAATTTTAAGCTGGATTTAACAAAAGATATCATTGAGTTATCCGACTTAACGCAAGTGAAAAAAGATTTAAGTGATTTCGTCAACGATGAAATTGTTAGCTATAAAAATAAAGAATATCAACAAAAATTTGACGCGTGTTTGGAAGAGTTCACCTCTAAATATACTGAGCTTACACAAGTAGAAAAATCTTCTATTGATGAAATGTGTCAGACGGAACAGGATTTGTCACAAAAAAAAGCGCTTTATACCAATTTTCAGGATAAATTATCAAGCGTAGAGAAAGCCATTAGCGTTGAAATTCAGGCTTTACAGAAAGCTTATCCAGGGTTGGTGCTCACTATTCCAGAAAAACCCACGATAGACTTCGAAGCGAAAGAACGAGAATGGATAACCTTTTTAAATAAAAATTGGTTTAACGCTATTGATAAGAGAGTGAGTTCGTTCGAAAATTTGACGTTAGATGCGAGTGTTGAAGCAGAAATTAAAGCAGTGGAAGATATGCCATTGCTTCCGGTTCCAGAAGAGTCTAAAACAAAGGATCCTGAAGTAAAAGTCGAATCAGAGACTAAAGAATCGAAACCTAAGGATTCTGTTGCTGATTTGAAGGTTTTTAAAAAGAAAAATTATTCTGAATTTGATACATTACCCAGTGAATTGAAAGATAATTTTCATAAAAAGAAAGCAGCGGCTTCACAATTAAAATTAAAATATTATCCTAATCGAGATCAAGTTTTCGAAATTATTGCTGCTAATTTTAACGATCTTCAACGTAAATCTGACATTTTAAAAATTCTTGAAGCAGTATTAATACAGCCTAAATACGATACGGTTTGGGAAAAGCTAGAAGCGAGCGAAATTGCTAAAAGAATTGAAAAATTAATTCCTTATCAACATATTGTTCTCGGAGAATTAGCATATGCAGAATATAAGAAAAAAATAAATGAACAAAGAAACAAGGAAAATAAAAAATTTGATGGTGATTTTAAATATACTGAAGAGTTTAGAATAAAGCGATCCCAGCAAGTGTGTGACAATTTTGGGTCCGACGCTAAAACGCGTGAAATTAAGGCCTTTGACGGAGATTCCCTAAGCAAGAAAATCAAAGTTTTTCCAGATTACGCCGATAAACATATTCGCGAGCAACAAGAGCAACAAGAAATAAAAAATGAATGGTTGGAAAGAATCGAAAAAGCATTGAAGAAACCAAAACAAATATTGAAAGATTCGCCTTATCCTCCAATGACTAAAATAGAAAAAGAATTGAAAGATTCGCCTTATCCTCCAATGACTAAAATAGAAAAAGAATTGAAAGAGGAAAATTTACCAGTCCTTGAATCGAAGACAAATGAAGTTCTGAAACCCACGGAACCACCTGCAATCAGTTTATTGACATTAGGAGCAACTTTCTGTGCGGCAGGCGTGGGTGGATTGTTATATTTGATGTACCACTTGTATCAACAATATCACTATCAAAAACAATTAGTAAAATACAATGTTCATCAGGGTTTTGAGCAGTCGTCTTTAGCTCGAATGAATCGGTTATTAAAACAAGAAGCGAATGTAAATAATGAGGCGAGCAAGGATAAGACCTCCCCTCAAACTCAAAAAAATCTGACAGATGATCAAGAGCTTGAATCTGTTCCTCCTGAACCTGAAATAAATAAAATTGTTTTGGGACTAAGTGCAATTTCTATTTTCGGTCCACTCGTATACTTGCTATATCATACTTATGAAAATTGGCAATATAATAAAAAAATGTCAAATTATCTTGATAAGTGCGGAATGTGGAGTAAGTCCACGCCTCCGGCTAATAGTCTTAATGCAGAACAAGAGAGAGCACCGTCACCTCCGCCGCTTTTTCCGAAGTAGAGTTCGTTTAAAAAAAACCGTCGTCCCGCGGCTCGTCCGCGGGATCCAGTGACAACAATTAAGCCACTCTAGATCCCGCGGACGAGCCGCGGGACGACGGGTATTACTTACACTTGCTTTCACCCTACATCGTCTTTACACTCATATTCATTTTTGGAGGTTTTAAGATGACGCACGAACTACCCAAGTTACCTTATGCTTTAGATGCCTTAGCCCCGGTGATTTCTAAAGAAACATTGGAATATCATTATGGCAAACATCATCAAGCTTATGTGACCAATTTAAATAATTTGATTAAAGGCACAGAGTTTGAAAACCTCTCCCTCGAGGAAACTATTAAAAAATCAAGCGGTGGAATTTTTAACAATGCCGCACAAGTGTGGAATCACACTTTTTATTGGCATTGCATGACCCCGAAAAGTAATGGTGAACCATCTGGTCGATTGGCGGATGCTATCATCAAAACTTTCGGTTCTTTTGAAGAGTTCAAGAAAAAATTTAGTCAAACTGCAATCACCACCTTTGGTTCAGGTTGGGGATGGCTTGTGAAAAATGGGGCAGGTGAGCTTGAAATCATCAGTACCAGCAATGCGGGTACTCCGATGACCCAAGATAAAAAAGCATTGTTAACTTGCGATGTGTGGGAGCATGCTTATTACATCGACTATCGCAACATGCGACCGACGTATGTTGAAAAGTTTTGGGAGTTGGTGAATTGGGATTTTGTGGAAAAGAATTTTGAGTGATGAGTTAGTAGGGAGCGAGGGCCAGAAACACCCTCATCCGCCCTAACGGGCACCTTCTCCCGCAAGCGGGAGAAGGGAGGTTTTGAGAATGGGTTAGGGATGAGGGTCTTTACTATTCCACTTAATACCCCGGCGCCATCATCGGCGGCGCAGTTACATGTTTGGGAGAAGTAGTGCCAGATTCTGTGGAGGATTTATTATCCGACACTGTCGCACAAGCAGTAAGCATTAACAATCCAAAAAATAAAAGGACTCCTTTCATCCTATTCTCCTTAAAATTTCGTTAAATGTTTTTGCAAAATATCTACTTCAGATTGCAACTCTTTAATTTTTTCCATCAAATCGATGGCGAGAGCGGCACCTGCTAAATTAACTTCTAAATCTTGTTGTAAACGTAATATTCTTTGAATACGTTGCAATTGATTGGAATTAAAACGCCATGTTTCGACCGAATATCCTTCAGGTTCAATCGCACCAAATTCTATTAATTCATAAATAAAATCAGGACGTTGATGACACACTTCACACAATTCTTCTAACGAAAAATTTTCATCCGATTCGATCGTAATGATCGCATATTCCTTTTGCGATGACATCTATGTTCCTCTTCACGTTAAAGATTGTCTCGGATTAAAAGGCATTTCTTTTGCCATTTTTTCATATAAAGCTTTGTCTGATTCCGTTTTTGCTGGTGGTGTCACGATCTGAAGTAACACATATTCATCCCCAGAGTGGGGTTTTCCGGGCAATCCGCGTCCTTTTAATCGTAATTTTTGTCCCGTTTGTGATCCGGCAGAAATTTTTAGTTCAACCGGTCCTCCCAATGTCGGGGCAGTAATCTTACTCCCGAGTGCCGCTTCCCAAGGCGCTAACGGTAATGTGAGATAAACATCACGTCCTTGCAAAGTAAAATAAGGATGCGTTTGCACGTCAATTTCAAGATATAAATCCCCAGGCGGGCCATTGCCTGTACCAGGCAACCCTTGTTTCGCTAATCGCATTTGTTGACCTGAAACCGTACCGGCAGGAATAGTAATTTTAAGCGTACGTAATTTATGATGCACCTGACCTCTCGCATCCACTTCAGGCATTTCAAGTTGAATGGTTTTATTGCCACCACGAAAGGCTTCTTCCAAGCTAATCGTAATTTTTGCATGTTGGTCGCGACCACGACGATCAAAAGACTGCGCGCCACCGCGAAATCCGCCATGTCCTGCGTGCGGGCCTCGGCCTCCGCCACCAAAAATAGACTCAAAGAAATCGCTAAAACCACTGAGATTTTCGTCCCCAAAGCCTTGAAAACCTGAAGATCTTTGCCAATGGGCGCCTGCTCCTTGTTGACCTCCTTGCCAATTGCTTCCGACTTCGTCGTAGGTTGCTCGTTTTTCGGGATCTTTTAAAACTTCATAGGCTTCTTGCACGGCTTTAAATTTTTCTTCCGCATTCGCTTCTTTGCTGACATCAGGATGATACTTCCGAGCGAGCTTGCGATAGGATTGCTTGATTTGTTCAGGTGTTGCCGTGCGTTCAACGCCTAAGGTTTTATAATAATCTTTATATTCCATAGTTACTCAGCTTCAGGTAAACGGACTGTTAAAACATCGCATTTTGCCCCATGTAAAATGGCATTGGCGGTGGATCCTAATAACAACGATAATCCATGTCGTCCATGACTTCCGCAAATGATTAAATCTGCGCCGATTTGTGCCGCAACCGCTTGAATTTTGGATTTAGTGGGACCAATTTCGACATATTGATTTTTGGTATCGACCGATAATGTTTCGCCAAGTTTAGCGAGGGCAGTGCGTGACTCTTCAATTAATTGTCCCTCAATATCTTCAATACCGAGATAGGCGTAACTATAGCCTGGCATGGGTTCGACGACGTGAATGATGCTCAATTTTGCCTTCGTATAATCACACATTCCGCGAACTTTGCTAACAATGTAATCGGACTCATCCGATAAGTCTGTTGCGAATAAAATATGTTTATACATAATCTATATCCTTTTATACTCATGCAGTTGCGGTTGACTTTTTGAAAACCAAATGTGAATGATCCTCGGTCACATCGATCATATCGCCTGGCGCAAATTTTCCGGAGAGAATGTCTTGAGCCAAGGGGTTTTCAATATACTGTTGAATGGCGCGTTTTAAAGGTCTAGCACCATAAACAGGATCATAACCGGTTGCACTCAAATAATCCAATGCTTCGTTTGAAACGTTTAAGCCAAATTCTCTTTCTTGCAAACGCGCGCGAATGCGTTGAATTTGAATGCGTGCGATGGATTTAATTTGTTCTTCATCCAATGGGTGAAATACGACAGTTCCATCAATACGATTGAGAAATTCTGGGCGGAAATGTTGACCCAATACATTCAATACCGCATCTTTCATTTTAAAATAATCACCCGTTTTGGAAATTTGTTGAATAAGATCAGACCCGATATTGGATGTCATCACAATCACCGTATTGCGGAAATCTACCGTACGTCCGTGACTATCGGTTAAACGTCCATCATCTAATACTTGTAATAAAATATTAAAAACGTCCGGATGCGCCTTTTCGATTTCATCTAATAAAATAACGCAATAAGGTTTTCGACGGACGAGTTCTGTTAAATAACCACCTTCTTCATACCCGACATAACCAGGGGGCGCGCCGACGAGTCGTGCAACGGCATGTTTTTCCATAAATTCTGACATATCAACGCGAATTAATGCTTCTTCTGTATCAAATAAAAATTGCGCGAGCGCTTTACACAATTCGGTTTTACCCACCCCGGTTGGACCTAAAAATAAAAAAGATCCAATGGGTCGGTTGGGGTCTGATAATCCTGCACGTGAACGGCGAATGGCGTTACAAACGGCACTCACAGCTTGGCTTTGGCCAATAATGCGTTGATGCAAGGCATCTTCCATGTGTAATAATTTGTCTTTTTCACTTTCCAACATTTTTGATACTGGAATGTGCGTCCATTTGGAAACGACTTCGGCGATTTCTTCTGCGGTAACTTTATTTCTCAATAATGTCGTTTCTTGTTTTTCACTTTTATCTGCTTCGGCAAGCTTTTTTTCTAATTCAGGAATTTGGCCATATTGTAATTCTGCCATTCGTCCTAAATTTCCTGCACGTCGCGCTGTTTCAAATTCTAAACGTGCGCGCTCCAATTCGGTTTTAATATTTTGAGACCCTTGTAAGTTTGCCTTTTCTCGATTCCAAATTTCTTCTAATTTTCCTAATTCAGATTCTAATTTTTGTAACTCGGTATCTATTTGGGTTAAACGTTTTTTGGATCCTTCATCACTCTCTTTTTTTAATGCTTCACGTTCGATTTTCAATTGAATAATTCTGCGATCTAAACGGTCTAATTCTTCAGGCTTAGAATCGATTTCCATACGAATATGGCTTGCCGCTTCATCAATTAAGTCGATGGCTTTATCAGGTAATTGTCGATCCGTAATATATCGATGTGATAATGTCGCGGCAGCGACCAATGCGGAATCGGTAATTTCAACACCATGATGTAGTTCGTAACGTTCTTTTAATCCACGCAGAATGGCGATGGTGTCTTCTACGGTCGGTTCTTCCACGATAATACGTTGAAAGCGTCGTTCGAGAGCCGCATCTTTTTCGATATATTTGCGATATTCATCGAGTGTCGTTGCACCAACGCAATGTAATTCACCACGGGCGAGGGCGGGCTTTAACATATTGCCGGCATCCATGGCGCCTTCTGCTTTGCCTGCGCCTACCAAATTATGAATTTCATCGATAAAAAGGATGATATTGCCTTCTTGTTTGGCGAGATCGGTTAATACGGCTTTTAATCGTTCCTCGAATTCACCACGAAACTTAGCACCGGCAATTAACGCCGCCAAATCAAGCGATAATAATCTTTTGTCACGTAGTCCTTCAGGCACTTCGCCGTTCACGATACGTTGTGCGAGACCTTCGACGATCGCGGTTTTACCAACACCTGGTTCACCAATGAGGACGGGGTTATTTTTCGTGCGTCTTAGTAATACCTGGATGGTGCGTCGGATTTCTTGATCGCGGCCAATGACGGGGTCCAATTTGCCTTGTTCTGCACGTTCGGTTAAATCGATGGTATATTTTTCTAAAGCACGGCGCTGATCTTCTGCGTTCGGATCTTCCACTTTTTGCCCCCCACGTTCTTCTTCAATCGCTTTGGTGATATTTTCTTTGGTGGCACCTGCTTTTTTTAAAATGTCGGACAATGTGCCAGATTCATCGATGGCAGCGAGTAAAAATAATTCGCTGGAAATATATTGGTCTTTTCGTTTTTGGGCTAATTTATCCGTTAAATTCAATAACTTATTTAAATCGTTCGAGATATGCATCTCCCCGCCGGTGCCTTCTACTTGGGGTAGTTTATTGATGGCACTATCAAGACCGGTGCGTAATTCTGGAATATTCACATGTGCATTCGTTAAAACGGCACGGATACTACCGCCTTCCTGGTCTAATAATGCTTTCATCACATGAATGGGTTCAATAAATGCGTGGTCTCTTCCCAGGGCTAATGATTGTGCGTCAGCTAAAGCTGCTTGAAATTTGCTCGTTAACTTATCCATGCGCATAGTAATTACCTTAATGAATAGACTTGAATATTACATAAGGTCAGAGAATTATATTTCAAGGATAACATGAAAATAATAAGTTTAAGGTGGGGTCAGTCTAGTATATTATTTGCGCAATTAATCGAACATAAAAGTATATTATTTAATCAAAAAATATGATACTATTTGCGCACTTTAAAATATATTGAATAAAGATAAAGCAGGTATTTTTATGTTAGAAAGAATTTTAAGCGATTTATCGAATAAAAGCCAACGGATTTCAAACTTGATTTTACTTTTATCTAAACATAATTCCCGCAATAATCCAAATGCGAAATTAGATAAATCTATAAAAAGCTTACTTTTTAAAAGAACATTAGAATTAGTCAAAGATATTGATGAAAGTGGAATCATTGTTAAAGATACGAAAGATGTGGATCAATTAAGGTCAGTATTTGGCAATGAAAAATATAAAAAAATATTAGATATTTTGGTATTTTTAGGTCCGAAGATTAAAATTACTGATGAAGACGTAGAAAAATTTTCTCGTCCTGACTTTCCCCTTATCGCGAAAAAAGATGACCAATATACCCTATATTATTATGTACGTGAAAAAAAAGAATCTATTCAATGTGTTATTGACTTAAATAAGGAGTCCATTGGAAGTCTTTTTTCTAATTACGTACCAGGTACCCTACAAGCTTTAACGTTGAGCGTTCAGGATAGAATAAAATTATTCGAAAACCATTCTTTATTATTAACTCAGCAAGAAAATGGCTATAAATTCAATTCCTTATTATTTTCCCTTGGAATGATTTATATTATCGATAAAAATAAATATACCTTCGAATTACTTGCACCTACTTTGAAAGAGACATATGACGATAAAAACTATGGGGTTAATACATTTTTAAAGACGCCTCCAAGTGAAGTCATTGAAAAGGAGAGCGGCGAAAAAATATTTTATAATGGCATTGCCTCTGGTGCACTTTACGCTGCTCAGCATTTTACATTTCAAAATAGAATGAAAGTTTCTATTAAACACGGTGATACCGATTTAACGTCCCCTTACGATTTATTTCATGGCCAAGATGAAATAAGATATTTTTTAGCTTTAGCTAATAAACAAGCGCTTCGATCACCTACTTTAAAAAGGGTAATTTTAAAAGGTATAGAACGACATAATTCGGCGAGATCTTTTCGACCGATGATGGTGAAAAATTTATTAGATTATCTTCGAAAAAAAGATCCATCCATTGATATAAAAGCAGTGCAGGATCCATGCGGTGGATGGGGTGATCGTTTGGCCGCATTTCTTCTGGATAATGAAATCGATGATATTTCTATTAATGATGCCAATCCTGAAATGGAAGAACCTTATAAAAAAATCGTTGCAGAATATAACAAAAAAGAAAAAAAAGTTGAGTTAACTTTCTATCCTTTCGAGCAATATCCTGAGGATGCATTAATTGCGAAATCGAATAAGATGGATCTTGTTTTCACCTCTCCTCCTTATTTTAATAAAGAAAAATATAACGGAGATCAATCCTCTTATCGGTTATATCCAGAATACTCTTCGTGGAGGGAAAATTTCCTCATCGATACCATTAAAAACTCTTATGTTATGTTGAAACATGGGCATTACATGGTATTCTATGTAGCAAATATCGTTTATGGCGCTTACTATGCTAAAACACATCCCATCGTCAATGATACCGAGATAGAAATGAAACGATATTGTAAGGATGTCACTCGCATTGCTTATGGTAATCTAGAATATCAGGGTAGGAGAAGGAGGGGGACTGTCGAAACGTTTTTAATAGGCAAGGTCAACAAAGAATCTCCTTTTCCATTACCTATAGTTACACGAGTGAATAAGAAAAAAAGAAAGCAACCTTCTTCAGGCACAAAAACAAAGTCTGCTAAAAAACAGAAAGAAGATAAAGATCTTTCCAAAATATCTGAAGGAGATATCGATTTATTTCTAAGTTTTACTAAGCGTGATTTCAATTCTAAAATACCTACATCAATACCTTATGAAAATTTGGATTTATTGTTAAATGTTTCCCAAGGTGATTTTAAAACAAGACCATCTACAACACTTAAAGTAATACCTGATGAAGATTTAGATTTATTGATGCATTTTACGCAGAGCGATTTAAAGCCAAGTTCCGAAACTCCTACAGATGAGGATGTTGGTTTATTGATGGGTCTTACTTCTACATCTTCCTCTTCTGTACCAGAATCATTGATTACTACCGCACCAGTAGTGGGTGAAATGCCTATTTCAGATAATTATGGTAGTACAAAAGTTTTTGTTGAAAAAAAACCGGTAGACGATGTTGTGATGTCTGTACAACCGTCAGTAAAACCCTCGACGGAATATCCATTGCTGGATTCTTCGAAAGAAAAGGATGTCGCTAAACTGAAAAAGAAAAAAGACGATTCAGTGCAGAACATGATAGAAGTTGATGGTGTCATTCGCTTTCAATGTACTTTCACTGATTGTAATAAAAGTTATACTAAAAAAACTAACCTTAAACGACATCAAAGAAAACATTATTCTAAACCGGATAAAGCTTGTTCTGACTGTGGAAAATGTTTTTATGAAAATTCGGAACTAAAAAGTCATCAAAAAACACATCTCACTAAAAAGCAGGAGCAAAAGCAAACTCCTGTACCAGAGCCATTTACCAAGAGTGATCCCAAAACAAGTTCCTCCGAAGCACCAAAAGCAATACCAGAGAAAGTTGCGGATTTATCGGTTAGTGTTACCCAGAATGATTGCAAAACAATTTCTACCGAAGCACCAAAAGCAATACCAGCGGATGTTGTGAATTTATCGCTTGAAATCTCTCAAGAAGATTTAGCCTTGCTATCTGATTTTATTCAATACTTTCCCGGAACACAAAATCCATTTTCTTCTATATCACTTCAATTGGATGATGTAAAAACGGTTGCAGGATTTCAAAACATGCAATCTCAGCTTTTGATACAAAATATTCTACAAGATTCTATCTCGCCCCCATCTCAATCGATGATGATTCCGCCTGTTGTACCAAAACCATTGATTACTACTGCGCCGGTAATGGGCGATATGCCTATTCCAAATAATTATGGTCGTAAGGAATATCCAATGCTGAATTTGTTGGAACAAAAAGATTTAGATACACCGAAAATGAAAGAAAAAATTGATCCATTGAAGAAAAAAAATGAGGTAAAAATTGACGGTGTCATTCGTTATCAATGTAATTTTTCGGGTTGTGATAGACATTTTGGTAAAACCTTTACCCGTAATCGCCATCAAAAAGAGCATAACTCTAAGCCGGAGAAAGCATGTACTCACTGTGGAAAGTGTTTTCATGAAAATTCGGCTTTAAAGAGACATCAATCAGTACATAAAAACACAGAGGAGGGGCAAAAGGAATATCAAAAGGAAAAGGAAAAATATAAAAAGCAAAAGGAAAAGGAAAAGGAAAAGCTTCCGTTGTCACCGGTATCATCGACATACGCCACACTTGCCACATTGCAGTCATCCACGGGTGCATTAGCAGAATCTGTAGCACAGGACAGCAGGCTTCCAGAGAATGTTGCAAGACCCATGTCGCCAGTATCAATAGTGAAAGCGACCGAATTGGATCCCTTCTTTGGAGAAGAAGATATATTAACAACCACCAGGCCAGAACCAATGTCATTGACATCTACAGGGATTGGGTTATTTGGGTCGTCGAATCGGCAATCAGAATTGACTCCATTCAGCAATGGTAGTCAAAATGTAATGGGCAATAAATAAATATTATTTAACCGCCTGTTTTAGCGTGTCAGCAATAAATTTATTTATACTTAAATGATGATGTTCAGCAGCGATTGCTACTTGTCGGTGTAATTCTGGTCCGAGTCGAATGTTCAAGCTGCCTTTAAAAGGTTTTTCTGGTTCAATGCATTGGTTTTTGCATGTTAATAAATAATCATTAACAGCATCTTCGAATGCTTTTTTTAATCCCTTAGCATCGGTTGCCTCATAACTGATTACAGCGCGAATGAATTCAATTTTTCCATAAAAAATAAGATCCTGATCATCAAAGTGAACTGAGCCATAATAATTTTTATATTGCATTAAATCTTTCATATCAGTCCCTCTTGGTTCAACAGGTTTATAATGTCTTCAAGTTGATAGCGTTTTAGTATTGGTTTAGGGTGTGGCTTGTGTAAAATAATTGGTGGATAACTATTACTTATAAAACGAATTCTTGATCCACCCGTTTTACCAGCACTAACTTGGTTGTACCCAAAACTATTTAATAATTTATTTAATTCTTTCCAGGTAAAATCTTTTGGTTTAGTTAAAAACCTTTCAAGCAATTTTTCAGTTTTAGTCATGCTGGTTTTTTCATTCCTATTTCATTATAAAAGACTTGTAAAATTTAAGCAACTATTTATAGTTGCATTTAAGAATAAATAATTATCAAAACTTCCTTAAACGGTTGAATACCGCTACCATAAATTTAACGAAGTTTTGTTTGGTGGCATGGGTTTTAGGTGGAGTTCATTCTCCACCTAAAACTTAAATTTTGTACCGAAGGTACTCATTATTGACTTAGTTGAGAGAGGAGTGGCATTCGAAAAAGGATTGTACTGGGGATATTCAATGGGCCGTCTGCGATTCGAACGCAGGACCAACAGGTTAAAAGCCTGCTGCTCTACCGACTGAGCTAACGGCCCCCATCGAGATTGCACATGATACCGATTTTAAAAAAAATATCAACGTCCTGAGACGTTTCCCCATAAATATTTATGTAATTGAATTTGTAAACGAACTTGTAAGCGGTCATTTAAAATCCAATCTGCCAAATCTGCCGCTTTTTGTTGTTCAAAGCTGGGGGAGAAAAGAATTTGGCAAACATTTGTCAGGTTATATTCCGCCATGATAGATTTGGCCCATTCATAATCCTCTCGATGACAAATCACAAATTTGATTTGATCATGCGGTAATAAATAAGAAATATTTTCGAACATGTTTTTAGAAGCTTCCGCTGAGCCTGGCGTTTTAATATCTACCACTTTCACGACACGAGGATCGACATCGCGTACGGTAAGCGCGCCACTAGTTTCGAGCGAGACTTGATAACCCGCATTACAGAGTTCTTTTAATAGCGCGAGACAAGGCTTTTGTGCCAGTGGTTCACCACCTGTGACCGTCACATATTGGGGGTGATATGACGCAACCGCAGTTAAAATTTCGTCGAAGGTCATCCAATTTCCACCGTGAAATGCATAAGCGGTATCACAATAAGTGCATCGCAAAGGACAGCCCGTTAAACGCACAAAGACGGTGGGTAACCCGACCGTCCTTGTTTCGCCTTGGAGCGAGTAGAATATTTCTGTAATACGTAAACGACTCAAATCTTAATGACCCGCCTGTTTGATTTGTTTTAACTGTTCAGATGCGGAGCGAGCAGATGCAGTCCCTGGATAGCGTGCCGTCACATTTTTGAAAGAAGTTTTGGCATCATCCCATTTAAATTGTGCCAAATAAATAAAGCCAAGCTTCAATTCCGCATCAGACACTTTGGGACTATCAGGATAATTTTTTACGACTAAAGCAAATTCATTGGCTGCTCGATCATTTTTGTTAACCAAACCGTACAGTTCGCCTAGCCAATAATGCGCATTAGCAGCTGATTGACCCGTTGGATAACGCTGTAACATTTTTTGTAACGTATTGATGGCCTCGTTGTATTTTTTGGATCGAATTAAATCATACGCGGTTTGATAAATTTGTTGTTCTTCCGCGACATTTGGCTGACTAGTTGCCACAGATTTTGTAGGAATTGCGGTATCTCCCCGAATAATGGGAGGAGGTGTTGCTGATTTTGCCGTTTTCGTCACGACTTCTTTCGGACGCTCTACCACGGGTTCTGATTTTTCAGATACCACGGGTACGGGTGCGGCCACCGCTGGCGCAGGTTTGTTATTGGAAAGTCTTGAATCTACATCGGCAAACATCGCTTTTTGTTGGTTTTGGGCTTGCTGCAATTGGTGGGTTAATTCTTCCACCTGGCCACGCAGCATCGCGACTTCTTTTTGCAATTCGTCAACCTTCGTTCCCGAATTGTCATGTTGAAGATTTTTAATCTGCTGTTCTAACCGGCTTAATCGTTGATCGTCAGATACGATAGGATCTGCATAAGATTGTGGTGATGCAGAAGCTTCGTATCCACCTGTTGTCACTTCAGATGGGCTTTCAACGGCTGGGTTTTCAACAGCGGGTGGGAAATTATCCACTTCATAAACGGGTGCATCGAAAGCGAAAGTGGAAGTGACAATGCCTAAGAGCATTGTCACTGCGATAATTTGCTTTATAGCTCGCATAGTTTATCCTTGAATGTGAACTGCAACTGAACGTCTATCCAATTGGAAATCTTGTTCGGTACGACCATTTGCCGCTGGGCGTTCCGCACCATAACTTAAAATACGGATTTGGTTGGGATTCACGCCTTTGCTTCTTAAAATCGATGCAATGGCATTAGCTCTGCGTTCCCCTAATCCCACATTGTATTCACGACTACCGCGTGGATCGGTATGGCCTTCCAATATAATTTTTGCATTGGGGTGAGCCATTAAATAGTTTGCTTGCGCATAAATATAGGGTAAATCGCTTTCATGGACTTCACTACGATCAAAATCGAAGTAGTAAGTATTTTTATTATGCGCTTTTGCAGAATCACTCGCATTTTCATTCCCATAATTTGCATTATCACCGACACCTGCGACTTGTGATGAACCACCACCATTCGCGTCGTTTATGCTTGTTGTAGAATCCATATTTTTTTTCGTGTGTGTACAGGCACTCACAGCAACGATACTGAGCGTGACTAACATAGCTTTCGCTAAAGTTTTTAATTGCATTATGATCTCTCCATTGTTGTAAAAGTTTTAAAAAAACCCGTTAAGACAAAAAAGGCGACCATGCAGGATCTTGTACATCACCATCGCGTGCTGGCAACCTAATTTGTACGCTTCCGTCTGTTGCGACCATCCCAAGTACGCTTTTGCCTGATTGGTAAGTGCCGAATAATACCATACTGCCATTAGGAGCCATGCTGGGAGATTCGGTGTCAGCCCCGCCGTTGGTTAAGACTCTGAAAGTGCCAGAATCTAGGCTTAAGGTGCCGATATTAAACATGCCTGATTGTTGGTTTAAAACCACAATGTGATTACCATCGGGTGTGAAAGAAGCTCTTGCATTGTATTTGCCATCATAGGTTACACGAGTCGCTTGACGTGTCGCAAGATCTAACTGATAAATTTGCGGGTTGCCGCTTCGATTAGAGGTGAAAACAATAGAATGCCCATCCGGCGCAAAGGAGGGTTCTGTATTGATATAAAAATCATTGGTGAGTTGTGTTAATTGTTGTGTGGTTAAATCCATGAGATAAATATTGGGCGTGCCGGTTTTTGATAATACTAACGCTAATTTTCGACCATCAGGCGACCACGCAGGCGCGCCATTAATGCCTTTTGATTCTGAAATCAGATGACGTCGGCCTGTCGCGACATCTTCAATATAAATAGCGGATTTGCGATTTTCGAAGGAGACATAAGCAATTTGTTTGCCATTGGGAGACCAAGAAGGAGACATGATAGGGTCGGTGGAAATCAGTAGCGGTTTAGGATTGTAACCATCTTGATCCGAGACTTCTAACACATAGCTAGGTTTATCACCAGCGGGGCGTTTGACTAATATATAGGCTAAACGTGTAGAAAAAATTCCTCGAACACCCGTCATATGTTGATAAATGACATCACTGATATGATGCGCAAGTGAACGCAATTCTTCGCCTTGAACGACATATTTTTGATTTAAAACGATGGCTTCATTCGGTGCATTTTTTCCTTTGATCGCATCTAATAATTGAAAACTGACTTGATAACGATTCACGCCGATTTGTTGTACTTTACCAATCACCACATTATCGGTGCCAATTCCGCGAAAATAATCCCATTTGACATCTGCGACGTTTGTTGGAAAATAATTGAGATGACTTGCCCCAAATACTTTGAATCGACCACTATTTTGGAGATCATTGCTCACAATATTTGGAATATTTTGTTCAGGGGTTTGTCCTTCAATGCCAAAAGGCACGATGGCAATCGGCAATGCCCCCGAAATCCCGCGTGTTAGTTCCAAACTAATGACGGCGAAAGCAGTCTTAAAAAAAAGTGCGCAGACGGTAAAGAAAAGTATAATGAGTAATTTTCGCATAATGACATTCTTTCATCGGATGATTGTGTGAATTTATAGCACAAATTAATGTGCGAGGGAAGTGTGGCTCAGGAGAGGTCTTATGTGCGGAATTGTGGGTGCAATTGATTTATCGTCAAAAAGGGAGTTTGAAGCCAATCGTTTGCATGCCATGATGCAGGCCATTTTACATCGCGGACCCGATGATAAGGGTTCCCATACAGAACCTGGTTTGGCAATGGGGGTGTTGCGTCTTGCTATTGTTGATGTGTTAAAAGGCCATCAGCCATTTTGTAATACCGCGAAAAATATTTGGACGACTGTCAATGGAGAGATTTTTGATTATGTGGCTTTGCGAGACATTTTATTAGAGAAAGGCCATTTATTAAAAACACGCTGTGACTCGGAAATCTGGGCGCATTTATATGAAGAATATGGATTCGAGCTTTTCCCACATATTAATGGCCAATTTGCGTTAGCGCTGTGGGATCAAAAAGCTGAAACGCTGATGCTAGCACGTGATCGCTTGGGTATTTGCCCGCTTTATTATACAGAACACGATGGTTGGTTGTTGTGGGCATCTGAAATTAAAGCATTATTAGCAGCAGGGGTTCCTGCACAACCTGATTTTAAAGGCATCGATTATTTATTTAATTTTTTTTCCGCGAGTACGCACCGGACTTTTTTCGAAGGAATACATTTACTTCCGCCGGGACATTATCTCAAAGTCGTTAATGGAAATATTAGTGTAAAGCAATATTGGGATCTTGATTTTCCTGATAAAGGGTCAGAGCGTCGCATCGATAATACGCGATATTACGTCGATGAATTCGAATCATTATTACAAAAGGCCGTAAAAAAACGCTTATTAAGTGATGTTCCGATCGTGAGTTATTTAAGCGGTGGCATTGACTCGACCATGATTTTAAATATGAGTCACCGTGAATCGGGAGTGGCCATTCCTACTTTCACGATGGGTTTAGAAAATATCGGTCCCGATGAGAGAAGTGCCTCGAAAGAAACCGCGAAATTATTTGGATCACCATTAACAACGGTACCGATTAATGCAGAAAAGCTAGTGAATGCTTTTCCTGAATTCATCGAATCAGCCGAAGGACCTGTACTAGATACATCATGCGCGGCGTTATTATTACTTGCAAAAGAAGTGCATCGTCAAGGTTATAAAGTTGCGTTGACAGGGGAAGGTGCTGATGAAGCATTGGCGGGTTACATGTGGTTTAAAACACAAAAAATAACACAGTGGATGAATGGTGATATCGTTAGATTTTTTCAAAAAATCTTTGAACGAACTATTAGAATGGGTGGACGCACACATGGCGTACCTATTCCCAATGAAGGTATCGCGAATGTCCGGCCCGCCCAACAATATATGTATGAAATGGTGAGTTTGGCGCGTGAAACATTGTATAGCGAAAAAATGTGGGAAAATTTGCGTGGATTTAATCCTTATGCAGATTTAAAAATAAATCATTCGCGGATGAAAGATTGGCATCCCTTAAATCAATCCCTTTATGTGGGATATAAAATAATGCTGCCTGGATTGTTATTAATTTCAAAAGGGGATCGTGTGGCGATGCATTCTTCTGTTGAAACACGTTATCCTTTTTTAGATGAAGATGTTATCGATTTTTGCGCGAAAATCGATCCTTCTTATAAATTGCGTGGTATGACTGAAAAATGGTTACTGCGAAAAGTGGCGATGAAAACCCTACCAGAACATATTGCGAAAAGAAAAAAGAAAAGTTTTCGCACGAATCTTTCAGATATTTTTTTGGGGGATGCTAAACCCGATTGGGTAGATCAATTATTAAGTCGCGAATCGTTATTAAAAACCGGATATTTTCATGTCGATAATGTGTTACGTGAAGTGGCTTTACAAAAGAAATTACCACGTTGGTTGCCGCGACAATTAGTATTTGATGCCGCACTTGCATGTGTGATATCCACGCAATTATGGCATCATATTTTTATGGGTGGAGGATTATGTGAGTTGCCGCATCGATAAATAAATAATGTGATCGGAGGTTCTGTTTTTAAATAACCGATATGGGTTGACGATTTTTTTAAGGTTGTATTTGCTTCGCAATAATCAAAAAATTTTTTGATGCAAGTAATGCGATTGTTGAAATCGATATACAGAATTTCTTTTGTTCTGAGTGGTTTTTTCCATTCCGCATATTGATTTTCATTTCCGCACGGAAGTGTTGAAATCACTCGATTTTTACCTAACCAAAAAGATAATTTCGCAGCGGTTTCCCAATCAGAGGTAACAATGTTTTTATCATGATAAGTTTTTTTTGCTTTTTCGATAAGTCGATAACGAAAAAAATCTTCATCAAAATATCGCTGGAAAATACTATTTACCGTTAGGTAATAAAATCCCCATATTGTGTAGAGTAATAGAGTGATGAAAAATAATTTTTTAAGTGCAAATTTTTCAAAATAATAACTGGCTAGAATCGCGCTGCTCATTGTGAATGGCGTCAGCCAGTGTTTTGAAATGCTGTTTTTGAATGACATTAAAAATAAAAAAAACAGGAAAGTAATGTTGATGATGTGGAGTAATAGAATGCTTGTATCTGTCGGGTTCATGTCATGCCAGCATGCTTTCACAGAGGTCTCTACACAACCGTCGTCCCGCGGCTTGTCCGCGGGATCCAGAGCAATATTGCGGGCTTTCTGGATCCCGCGGACAAGCCGCGGGACGACGAGTTCTTTGACTTGTGTAGAGACCTCTGAAAGCACGCTGGCATGACATGAGCTTTTTTCGATTTTGCACCTTAACCATCCATAAATTGGCAAGATAAGTAGAACGTCTAAGGTTTTTAATATTTTAATTAAAAAATAAATAATGCCGCCGGAATGGTCATGCACATGACGCGCAAACAAATATATAAAAGTCTGCCAATGATGTTGATAGTTCCAGTATAAATGTGGCGAAATAAGAATAAATAACAATCCAATGGCAAAATAAAAATGTTTTTCTCGAAATAAATATCGAAACGGTGTACTAACAATAAATATAAAAATAGCGGTGATTAATATAAACCCTGTATATTTCGCCAAAAGCATGCACGCTAAAAAAATGCTGATGATATATAAATCGATATGATTTTGATTTTTAATATAACGAATGACATGATAAATAGCCGCGCTCCAAAAAAGACAAAGCAAATTGTCATACGTCACCCACAAAAATAAATAATGAAAAACCGGAGTGGACAGCATCCAGAGTAATACTGCATTTTTCGCAATGGTTTTATTAAACAATATTGTTGCTGTTTGATAGATATAATAAGCAATAATGATAATAGTAGTGACACCAATTAAATTGATTGCAACAATATTATCTCCAAAAATGAAACGAAATAATCTCATGCAATAGGCAATGAATGGTGGGCCGTCATAATATCCCCACGCGAGATGTTTGCTCCAGTCTAAATAATAATAGGAATCAGAATAGGGAATTAATATAAAAGAAAGGCTGAATATAAAAATAATAAATGAAGAAAAAAGTAGAATCTGAAAGTTCTGTTTGAGAGTGGAAATCATGCGGCGAATCCCTTGGCCGAGTATTTGTTCTGCAAAAATATCACATAAACTCCTCATAATAGAGGAGTTTTTTTAACCTCTTCATTTATAAATATTTTTTTTATTTTCATGAAAAAACGCATTATTTTATTATTTTATTATTTTTTTAAAATCAGTGCATTAGCACTACATTCTCTTATTTTTGCAAATGAAGGGTATTCTTAATGTCGCAATTCCTGTAAAATGGCGCGATGCATTCAATACTGAACATTTCTAAGTTAGTCCTTTTCTCCACTTTGTGTTGGGGAATTTTGCTCGTCTGGTATATTAATAATAATATCGTTCCGAGTGTTGTTGCGATCGAGTGGAATATTCGTGAAGCGACGACTAATAATAAAGATGTGAATAAGCCTATTGCTTCTACTTCAAATAATTCTATTAAACCCGCTATTATTAATACTAATACTTCTGATAGAACCGTATGGAATAATTTAAGTCGACAATTGCAGCTTGACCATCAAACCGACAAAACAGAAGTGAAAAAAGAAGTACGAAAAATATTGCAAGAGCGAGGTAAATTTTATCAAATTTTACAAGCAGCCGGTCCTTACATTTACTTTATTCTTGAACAAACAAAAAATAAAGGATTACCTGCTGAAATTGCTTTGATTCCTGTGATAGAAAGCGAATTTAACCCACATGATTTTTCCAATAAAGGTGCAACGGGTCTTTGGCAGTTCATGCGAGGCACTGCAAAAGATTTGGGTATTATCATTACTTCTGGTTATGATGGCCGCAAAAATGTACCTGCATCAACTAAAGCTGCAATTGCTTATTTTAATGATTTAGGAAAAATGTTTAAGGGCAATTGGTATTTGGCATTCGCTGCTTATAATTCAGGAGAAGGCAAAGTGAAATCTGCGATGAAACGAGCAGGTTCACAAACTTTTTGGAATTTACCTTTACCTAAAGAAACCCAATTATATATACCACGTTTATTAGCCGTGGCTGCGATTATAAAGAACCCAGAAAAATATGGTATCAAATTACCACCTATTCAAAATAAACCATATTTTGCGGAATTAAAAACCAAAAAATCTGTTGATTTAGCAAAACTTGCGAGCGCCACGGGAACTTCATTAGATGCACTTAAAAAGTTAAATCCAGATTATAAAAGTGGAAATGTGCAGCCTAAAAACGGTGCTTACTCATTACTCATTCCGCTTGATCATTTAGAAGATGCCAAAAAATATCTTGTCGATAATATTATTTCTCAATAATATGCCACTCGCCATTCCAGTTTGTTGCTGGCGGATCTTGTTTAAAGTGCGTGATACGGTTCATAAAAACAATAGCAACGGAATCTTCAGGATATATTTTTAAACATTCCGAAAATAATCCTAATGCTTCACTCCATTGCCTTTGTTGATAATATTGAAATGCGCGATCAAAAACATGGGTATAATGATCAAAATCAAATGATAAGCTTTTTTTATTAAAACCTAGTAATTCATAAATATAGTTATTTTCTACGCGTCCCTTGAGTGTCACCAAATCGATTTTTCGCATGACAAAATGATTTTTTAAGGTTTCATATACGATTCTGCTAATGATGATTTGTGTGCCATATATCTTATTTATGCTTACTAAACGATTAGCAATATTAATCGTATCACCGATCGCAGTATAATTCAGTCGTTCTGATGAGCCTAGATTACCGACAATGGCATCACCCATATGTATTCCCATTCGGGTAATAAATTCGGGTTTTCTTTCTTTTTTCCATTGAGTATTTAAATCATTTGAGCGTTTGACACATAATAAAGCCGCATTTGCTGCGTGATAGCAAGGATTTTCAATTAATTGTGGCGCTCCCCAAAATGCCATAATGGCATCCCCAATGTATTTATCGATGGTGCCATTTTCCCTCAAAATAATTTTCGTTAATTCATCAAAATAGAGGGAAACTTGTTGTGTTAAAAGATCGGGCGTCATCTGTTCGGCGATGGAGGTAAATTTTTCGATATCAGAAAACAAAACGGCAAGTGTTTTTTTCGATCCGCCTAAACGCGCAACTTCTCCTGTTTCTATTAATTGGCGAACGAGGGTGCTAGGCACATATTTTTGAAATGATCGCAAACTTTTTTTCATCGCAATAAGTTCGTCATCAATCTCTTGAATTTCTTTGATAATGGTTTCTTGAGGAATAGTATCATCTAATATGAAGTCTTTAATTTTTTCGATTTCAACGCTAATTTCTTTTAATGGTTTTGTGACAACCGTAATGGAAAATGAAAGTAAAATGAGTCCTATGATGAAAATCGTGAATGCGATGACCATGGTAACAAAGTGAACGGACAATGCTTCCCCAACAAAATCTGTCATGGGGGCAACCGCCCCAATTAACCATTGACTGTGATTAAAAGAATAAAGGGGATGATAGATGGCTAAATAAGTATTTCCGTCAAAATCAAATATAATTTTATCTGTACCATTTTTTTTATATTCTAAAAATGATTGTTGGACTTCAGGATGTGCTGGAAAGTTTTCTATATTTTGCAAGGTTGGCGCATTATATTGTACGAGATTAGGAAAAGTAATTATTCTTCCGGTATTTTCTACAATAAACACATATCCATTTGCACTGAGTTTGATAGTTTCAATTAATCTTCTTAAATAATCCAGACGAATATTAACACTGACTGCGCCAATAAATAAATTATCTTGATTATAGACTGGTGTGACAACACTAATACCCCAATACTTATTATTGTCTTGATAATGATATACGTTTAACCAGGTTGGTTCTTTGATTTTTTTTGCAAGCATAAACCACGGACTATTTAGCGGCAAATATGAAAATTGTTCTGAAGTGGTAGCACTTATCAGCGTACCGTTGTTATGAAAATTGAGGATCGTATGCGTTGGTGTCGGTGTTTGTTTGTCGATAATTTCCGTTATAATTGTATCATCGTTATTATGTTTTTTTGAAAGAATATAATTTCCATTCACATCGGCATAATATATTGATTCGATGGCAGAAAAAACTCCTTGATTCTGTGTCATTAAATGTGTGGAGTAATCTGCAATTTCTTCCACATTAGTTCGACTGACGACATTGAGTTTAATGAGATTTGCGCTTGCTTTATCGATAATTTCCATATTACGCATGCGATTCATGAGTAATGTAAAACCTCGCGATGATACTTCCTCCATCACATTAAATGAAAGTGCTAGCATCGATTTTGCAAATCTTTCATGCGTAATGGTTCTTAAAACAATAACGAGAATAACAGTAAATATAATAAAAATTGATAAAATAAAAAATCGTAAAGAATATTTATTTCTCGGACGATTATTCCACATTTTTGCAAATCACTGTAACAGTGAATGGATTAAAAAAATTATAATTTTCATAAACATCTCCTTTAAAGAAAAGAGTTCTCTTTAATCATTATCGCATAATATAAATATGTGAGTGTGAAAGAGTGCAATTTATGATATTTTAAAGGCGAGGTGTCTAATAAAAGGACTGGTTTATTCCCGCATTTCTGCGGGAATGATGTGCAACTTAAGGGTTGTAAACCGTTAATTCGCCAGGCTTAAGTTTGATAATGCAGATGATTAAAAGTATCGGAATGATGAGACTCATCCAAAACCAGGAATCAACATTCATTAACCCTAAGCTGTGTCTTGCGAGTAATTGAAAAATTTGCCCAATGACATTTCCCCACAACCAAACCGTTGTCGCAAGTACTGTCGCTGCACGAAAACCATAAGATTGAAAAAATGCAAAAACACCGAGTAAACCAATACATAAATTGGCAATACCATAACTAAAATAAACATTTCCAATTGCTAAACTTTCTGCGCTGCCAATGGCATTTGGAAAAATGGAGTACATAATGAATAAATAAAGTGAAGCCACACCAACTGGAAATAATAATAACCAGCGTAAAAGTATATCGGGAAAATTGGCGCGATGCCTTGCCTTTTGAATGAGCCATTCTAATCCGCTAAGAATAAGTGCAAGAATGAACATAACAAATGCGAAATGGCCAACGATAAAAACATACCAGTTACTAGATGCCCAATCCATATTCTTGATGCTCCTTGATTTAATTTGAAATTAGATTATATCTGAAGACGCGGGATTTTCAAAAAATCATCTAAAACTTTCTCATGTTGGGCGAGCGGGTATTTTTCAGTGGTCAAAAAAATATCTTGTCTGAGTGAATTTGTCGTTTTCTCCGAAAAATCAGATTTTTGATATAGAAAAAAAAGGTTAGAAAATTCTTTTTTACATGCTTCATTTTCATAAACAAAAATGGAATGTACAGGGTTTTTTATCATAATTTTTAAAGGATAAAATTTTTTTTCATTGTCATCTAAATTTTTTTTGGAGAGGGAAAAGGGAATGCTTTCTATTTTTTCTTTCGGATAACAATGCTGAATCACCAAATGTAAGGAATGTGATAATGTTTCAATCATTGTAATGGAATATTTTTTGCGAAATTTAAGAAGTTCGCGATAAATAATAAAAATATTTTTTTCAGCAAGCGCGAAAAATTGGTTATTGTCTTTTGATTCAGAGGTAAGAGAGCAACTTGATAATGAAACCCAAAAGTTTTTTATGTGATGCAACGTTTCAGAATTATTAGAAAAAATAAAATCATATTGTGGATAGTGATGTAAGTTTAATAAAAAAGAACGTAATTCATCAAAATAGATCACTAAAAATTGCGAACGATCATGATGATTGAGAGAAATAATATTAGGGTGAGACAAAATCATTAATTTTTCATTCGTTCTTGGAAACATATTTATATCCATGTCATGTGTGTAACTGTAGTTAAAGTTTCTATCATCCCATACCCCGTCGTCCTGCGGCTTGTCCGCAGGATCCAGCGCGACATCCTAGAGCTTTCTGGATCCCGCGAATAAATCGCGGGACGACGGGCTTTGAGAAATTTGCAATAACGCAGGACGTGAGCCTTAAGTTCGACGGTTTCTATTTCGCGACATAAGCTAATGCGTTATAATGCGCACTATCATAACTATAAAAAACATAAAATAAAGGACTAATCATGAATAACCGCTATTACCTAGATGATCTCATCAAAAAATTACAATCTAACAACCACGATTTTACTCAATTTTACCTGCATACTCTTGACCTAAAACGTGAAAATGTGGATGTCATCGAAAATCAACCTCCTCAAATTAGACAAAATTATTATTGCCATATCAACGAAAAATCTCTGACGCGTTTATGTCAAGCATTACAGCAAAACACAACATTACAGAAAGTTTCTTTCAATGATATCGATCGCGATTTGTTTCGAATGAAATGGCGAGTGGAAGATGCGGAGGCCATCGGTGCCGCTTTAAAAAATCACCCTACCTTGAAAGAAGTGTATATTGAATTTGATATTGATGCAGACCCTTACGCAATTCTTGGATTTTTGCAATGCTTAACCGGAAGTGCGCCAATTGAATCCTTATATTTGCATATGCATTGTCGATATAACATCCCCAGAGATTTCATGAAAAAATTGGGGGATCTACTTTTTGAAAATCATTCATTAAAATCGATTCGCATAGATTCTTCCAATTTATTTTTACCAGTTCATAATTGCGTAGAAGAATTCGGGATGGGATTAGTAAAAAATAAATCTCTCGAAAACTTAAATTTACGTAATTTCGATATGACATATGAAGATATGTTGCTATGGATGGATATTTTAAAAGAAATGTCTTCTTTGAAGCATCTTTCACTGCAAGAGTCGATGTCTAGTAATTTCATGCCTGCATTGTCAAATGTTTTAAAAAATAATCCAGGATTGGAGAAATTAAATTTAAGTAGCAATGCTGTTAATGAAGCGGAATTTCAATTTCTGATAGATGCATTGCCGTTTTTACCACAATTAAAAACGCTTATCATTGATAAGATTTTTGATAAAGTGTCTCATATACCACTTGAGAGTTTGGCAAAAGTTATTAAGCAATTTTCATTAAAAATAGAAAATTTACATATTGTGCAAATATATAATGGTAAAAATTATTATCAACATGTTGATCAACTTCTTGAAGATAATTTATATTTAAAAAATTTATTTTTAGGCAATGTGCCCGAGAAGATAATAGAAAAGTGCCTACCTTTATTGGAAGATAAAAGTAAGTGCCATTTAAGAAATCTTTGTTTTGCTAATGATGCATTTTTACGACTTAAAGATTCTACTTATGTTGGATTAGTTGATGCTATGTATGCGAATGAGAATATTTTTATTACACCACAAGTCTCGGGAAAATTTTCAAATGCATTTACAATTGCAAGCATAAACAATGTGAAGCGAGCCAAAGAAAAATTTTTGCATCAATCGATCGAACTTGCGAATGCTTTTTATGCAAAACCAAGCGTTAAAAAATCTTTGGCAGATTTACCATTAGAAATACTTTATATTATTTCAAAAATGGTGTGGTCTCCAGCAGATAGTTTTATGCAACCTGTCAATCTTATGTTTTATCATCAATTACATCTTCAAAATTTTTCTACACGACGTAAATTAATTGAAGAAAAGAAATATGATCCAAGAAAAAAAAGCGATATTCATCAATGGTGGTCGCGGGATTTAATTTCTCCAGGGAAAAATATTACCTTATTTAAAGCTGAAACAGAAAAAAAAGCCGAGAAAAACAAACCTCGTTCCATTTACGGCGCTATTAAAAGGGTGTTCGGGTTTTGAAATTTGTCAGAAACTTGTCATCCTGAACGAAGTGAAGGATCTTTGTAATATTACAATGATTCTTCGCTACGCTCAGAATGACAAGCTTCTATTGCCTGAACACTAGCGAAAACATGCTGGCATGACATAGACTATCCCTAAAAACCTTCATCCTTCCTTTTCGTCAACACTTCAACCCCACTTTCTGTGACTAAGAGGGTATGTTCCCACTGCGCAGACAAACTGTGATCTTTGGTCACCACCGTCCATTTATCCGGTAGTAATTTGACGTGACGTTTACCCGCATTAATCATAGGCTCGATCGTGAAAGTCATGCCAGGCACAAATGTTTCGCCCGAACCTTCTAATCCATAGTGCAAAACATTCGGTGGTTCATGAAAAATGGCCCCAATCCCATGCCCGCAGTATTCGCGCACCACAGAAAAGTGGTTTTTTTCGGCGTGTTGTTGGATTGCCGCGCCAATATCGCCGAACCTCCGACCTGGTCTCACTTGTTCAATGCCACGATAAAGGCATTCTTGAGTGATACGTACCAATCGGTCGGCTAAAATGGAGGGTTTGCCGATCATGAACATTTTGCTGGTATCACCGTGATATCCGTCTTTTAATACGGTCACATCCACGTTAATAATATCCCCGTCTTTCAATTTGCGGGTGCCCGGAATGCCATGGCAAACCTGGTGGTTGACGGAGGTACAAATGGATTTTGGGAACCCATGGTAGTTTAAAGGGGCAGGAATCGCCTTTTGGACATTGACGATATAATCATGGCAAATCTTATCTAATTCATCAGTTGTGATGTTCGCCCGGACAAATGGTTCAATCATTTCAAGGACTTCGGCGGCAAGTCTTCCTGCAACGCGCATTTTTTCTATTTCGTCAGGGGTTTTGATTGTAATTTCCATGCTCTTAATCGTATTGTTGAAAGGAATCATCTATGGTATAAAGACGATCCTTATTTAGCAATTAAAATTTAAACCACACACGTATTATTAACTGTAACCGGGTGCCTTCGGGTTGGTTTGCGGCAATACGTGGAGGCTTAACCCAACTTAGGAGAGTTACATGTTAGAAGTTAATATGCGTGAAATGTTGAAAGCAGGCGTTCATTTTGGTCATCAAACCTGCCATTGGAACCCAAAAATGGGCCCTTATATATATGGTGCACGCAACAAAATCCATATTATTAACCTCGAATCCACACTTCCCCTTTTAAAAGATGCGCTCAATTTTATGGGCAATATCGCATCGAAAAAGGGCAAAATTTTATTTGTCGGCACGAAAACTGCAGCGTGTGAAATCATCCGCGAAGAAGCAAAGCGTTGCCACATGCCTTATGTCGACCATCGTTGGTTAGGTGGTATGTTGACCAATTATAAGACAATTCGTCAGTCTATTCGTCGTTTGAAAGAATTAGAAGCGATGTTTGAAAAAAATGCCTTCGGCCGTTTGACGAAAAAAGAAATTCTTAATTTAACCCGTGATAAAGAAAAGCTTGAACGCAGTTTAGGCGGTATCAAAAATATGGGTGGTCTACCCGATGCGTTATTTGTGATCGACACCGGTCATGAAAAAATTGCGGTTGCTGAAGCCAATCGATTAAGCATTCCTGTGGTGGGTATTGTGGATACGAACAATAGTCCAAAAGATATTTCTTATATTATCCCAGGTAATGATGATTCTATTCGTTCCATTGCTTTATATGCAAAATGTGCAGCAGATTGCATTTTGGAAGCGCGTACCGCTAACGATATTGGTGTGGATGAATTTGTTGAAGTGGATGAAGAACCTACCGTTTCTGATCAGCCTGAACAAGATCAAGAAAGCGATCAAGCATAAAACCTGGAGTGATTTGTTATGTCAGTCAGTGCAGCACAAGTGAAAGAGTTACGAGAACGTACCGGTGCGGGAATGATGGAATGTAAAAAAGCATTGGAAATCACCAAAGGCGACATCGATCTCGCCATTGAAGAACTTCGAAAATCAGGTATCGCGAAAGCAGATAAAAAATCCAGTCGCGTTGCCGCAGAAGGCATTATCATGCTTCGTCTTACTGATGATGCAAAGCGTGCTATTTTAATTGAAATTAACAGCGAAACCGATTTTGTGGCACGTGATGAAAATTTCTTAAAGTTCTCGAATGCGGTGGCTGATATTGCATTGCAAAAGGAAGCCACGGATATTGCAACGTTATCAACATTACCACTCGCGAATACAACCATTGAAGAAGCGCGGCGTGCACTGGTTGCGAAAGTCGGCGAAAATATTCATTTACGTCGCATCGCTTTCCATGACTCACCCAACACGATTGGTAGCTATTTACATGGAAACCGAATTGGTGTTCTCGTGAAATTAGACGTCGACAATGCTGAACTTGCGAAAGATATCGCGATGCACATTGCGGCTAGCAAGCCTTTAGTGATTGCACCAGAAGATGTGGCAAGCGATATGGTTGCGAAAGAAAAAGAAATCTATACCGCGCAAGCATCAGGTAGTGGCAAACCACCAGAAATTATTGAAAAAATGGTTGCGGGAAGAATCAAAAAGTATCTGGATGAAGTCAGTTTGCTTGGACAACCTTTTGTTAAAGATCCTAACATCACGATATCAGGATTACTTAGCAAACACCGTGCAAAAGTGATTGCATTTACCCGTTTTGAAGTGGGTGAAGGTATTGAAAAAGAGACAGAAGATTTTCGTGAAGCTGTAATGTCACAAGTTCAGGGAACTGGATAAACATCAACTTAATCGTTGAGTTTCTATTTCATTTTCGAAAGAGCGAGAGGTGATTATGGACAGTGGATTTTCAGAAAAACCCGTTTACCAGCGTATTTTGCTGAAATTAAGTGGTGAAGCTTTACAAGGCGATAATTTATTTGGAATCGATCCAAGTAAACTGCAAAAAGTGAGTAATGACATTGCGCGCATTGTAAAATTAAAAGTTCAAGTTGGGCTCGTAATTGGTGGTGGAAATCTCGTACGAGGTGCCGATTTTTATACTGCAGGTTTAGATCGTGTGACTTCGGATCAAATGGGAATGTTAGCGACCATTATCAATGGCCTGGCTTTACGCGATGCACTTGATAAAAAATCCATTCCAGTCACCATTTATTCTGCATTGAAAGTACCGGGTATCGTCGATTTTTATCATCGACGACACGCGGTCGAAGCGTTAGAAAAAGGTCACGTCGTGATTTTTGTGGGTGGTACGGGTAACCCTTTAGTCACCACCGATTCTGCAGCGGCATTACGTGGTGTCGAAATTGGGGCTGATATTCTTATCAAAGCGACAAAAGTGGATGGCGTTTTTGCATCTGATCCTATCAAAAATCCTAAAGCAGAGCGTTTTACTCAATTAACCTACGATCAAGTATTAGAACAGCGGTTGGGAGTCATGGACTTGAATGCCATTTTGCTTTGCCAAGATCATGCGCTACCTTTACGCGTATTTAATATGAGTAAACCAGATGCATTGTTAAAAACTGTTCTCGGTGAAGATATCGGTACATTAATTCAAGCAGGAGGAAGTCATGCATAAAGTCATTAAAGATGCTGAATTACGCATGCAAAAAACCATCGAATCTTTTAAGCAAGCCATGCAAAAATTAAGAACGGGACGTGCAAATCCTAGTCTCTTAGAGCATATTCGTGTGGATTATTATGGAAACGAAGTGCCGTTAAATCAGGTTGGCAATATTAGCATTGGTGATGCACGTACGTTAATTGTAACCCCTTTCGAAAAACGCATGGTGCCTATCATCGAAAAAGCTATCATGACTTCCGATTTAGGGCTAAATCCGGCAACATCGGGCGAAATTATTCGAGTTCCGCTCCCAGTAATTACGGAAGAACGTCGTAAAGAATTCACTAAATTAGTCCGCAATGAAGCCGAAACTGCACGAGTGAGTATTCGTAATGTTCGACGAGATGCAAATACCGAACTAAAAGAATTGCTGAAAAATAAGCAAATTGCGGAAGATGAAGAAAGAAGATTAGGGGAAGCGGTGCAAAAGTTGACGGATAAGTTCACAGTGGAAGTCGATCATTTGTTGGCTGCGAAAGAAAAAGATTTGATGGCGATTTAATATAATATATGACATCTAATATTCCGCGACATGTTGCAATTATCATGGATGGCAATGGTCGATGGGCGAAGAAAAGACATCTCCCACGTGTTGCAGGTCATAAAGCAGGTTTAGAATCTGCACGTGAAATTGTAGAAAGTTGTGTTAAGAAAAAAATAGAAGTATTGACGCTTTTTGTTTTCAGCAGTGAAAATTGGCAGAGACCACAAGATGAAGTGTCGTACTTGATGCAATTGTTTTTCACTATTTTAGAGCGTGATGCCAAAAAATTGCATGAACAAAACGTACAATTTCGTGTGGTGGGTGATCGTTCTCGTTTTGATGATAAATTACAGGATCAAATTCGCAAAGTTGAATTGTTAACGGTGCATAATACCGGTCTTAAATTGATTTTAGCGGCAAACTATGGCGGACGGTGGGATATCACGTATGCATTCCAAAAAATTGCGGAACGCCTTGTCAATGGTAAATTAAAGCCTCGCGATATTTCAGAAAAAACCATTCAAGCCGAATTATCTTTGAGTGACCTACCGGATCCTGATTTATTTATCAGAACCAGTGGTGAAATGCGGATAAGTAATTTTTTGATGTGGCAGCTTGCCTATACGGAGTTATATTTTACGGATGTTTATTGGCCTGATTTCAAGGCAGATGAATTCGAAAAAGCACTAGAATTTTATGCAAAATGTGAAAGACGATTTGGTTTAACGAGCGAACAACTCACTGAAAAAGGGCGTGTATGCTAAAACAAAGAATTTTAACTGCCATTGTTTTAATTCCTGTTTTTATCACATTACTTTTTACGCTTTCCTCCAAGGGGTTTTGTATTTTCACTGCGATATTAGTGGTTATCGGTTCATTCGAATGGTCGCAGTTTTTAAGGTTAAATACTTTTCCTAAATCGATTATTTTTCCGTTTATCATGATTGTTTGTGTCGTCAACATTCTTTATTTAATCATCAATCAATATTTTTCTGTGTCGAGCATGCTTTGGATAGCATTCGTATGGTGGCTCATCGCCTTTTTTTGGGTGATACGCTACCCAAAAAATAGTGATTTTTGGTCTCGATCGAAAGTGTTTGTTGGATTGATGGGTTTCATGACATTGATTCCTTGTTTTGTCGCACTTAATTTTCTTCGCGGATTACCGCATGGTATCGAGATATTGTGTATTTTATTTATTTTAATTTGGGGTGCAGATATCGGTGCTTATTTTGCGGGAAAAGCATTTGGCAAACATAAATTATTAGTGCAGGTCAGCCCCGGCAAAACGTGGGAAGGACTTTTCGGCGCACTGATTACCACTTCCATTATTGTTGGGTTAATGATTTATTTTCTAAAATTCCCTTTCAATCAAGCGATGCCCTTATTAGTGCTGGGATGGGTCACAGTAATTTTTTCGGTCTTAGGCGACTTATTTGAAAGCATGCTAAAACGCAAAGTTGACATCAAAGACTCAGGCATTATCCTCCCCGGCCACGGTGGCATCTTAGACCGCATCGATAGTTTAACGTCCGGTGCCCCGATTTTTGCGTTGGGGGTTGTTTTGTTGCAATAAATGCTAAGCCCATGTCACTTTCACAGGCAATGCCGTTTCAGATTATTCTTATTTTGATTTTTCATCTGGGCTTGGATGGAACGCTAAGTTAGGCTGCGATGCAAAGTTTGCGTTTTTCTCGGTAACCAAAGAATCTAAGAGTTCTCTCATGGAAAAAATTGATATTGCAGATAACAAAAATTCGATTGCCAGGTGTTAAATTGCGACGACTAAAAATCCATTGCGGCATAATGTATTTAAAATCTAGGAAATCAAATTCGAAATGGATATACTTAATTTTTTTATTGTATAACTTTTTATAAATGAATTTTATAAGGAAATAATAAATATTATGTCTAAATCACATCAAGACTTACAAAAAGAATTTGAAGAAACACAAAAAGAATACGATCAATCTCTTAAAAAAAATCACGAAAAATTAAAAGAAGTTAAGCAATGTTTTGACAAATATTATTGGCGTCGCCATAGCAAATGCTTTAAATCTGGTATTGTGGATGCGCTGGAAAAAGCGAATGTTGAAACAGCTGTTTTGGAGCAGGAAAGGGATCAATTAGCCTCACGTTTGCATGAGCCTATGGATTTTCAATCAATGTATTCGAGTTGTATGCAAAAAGCTAGTTATTTAAATGATAGAAATGACTTACTCGAGAGACATGGGAATATCTCTTATTTTTTTTCAGGAAGACGTCCAGAACGATTCAATGAGCACAGCCAACAATTAATGAGATGCGCTATTTTGAAAAGGGAACATGAAAAATTGAAAAAATAAATTTATAAAAAAAGATTTATTAGCCGAGATAAAAGACTCCGCAAAAATTTTCCCCGCGGGGTCTTAGATTTATAGTGTGGCCTTTTTTCACTCGCGTCAGCTACTAGATTTGTGCTTGTTTATAACCAATTCTCAACCGATAACCCAGGCACTCTTAAAAATTCACGTTCATTGGCAGTTATTAAAATTGCATCTAAGCTCAATGCATGTGCTGCGATAAGCATATCATTCGCACTGATGATTTGACCTTTTTTTTCTAAAGCGACGCGCAATTTTGCATAATAATGATCAAGATCATCTGATAGTGGTTGCACAATGATATTTGATAATAATAATTCTACCCTTGCTATTAATTGCTTTGAGTTTTTCTTCAAAGCACCATAGCGTAATTCGCAAGCGACAATAATGCTCGTGCAAAATGATGTATTATCCAGTTTTACAATTTTTTGCGCCAACGTACTGACAGGGTTTTTAATGAGATTTGACAATATATTCGTATCAAATAAATAATATTTTTTTTTCATTTATTAAAACTCTACATCATCTAGTGGTAAATCAGGTATGTTAGGAAATGCTTCTCTAAGGGGTTTCCAGGTTGATAAGAGCGCTGCTAGATTATTTTGTTTTTCGAGAGGCTCAATAATGAGGCATTCACCTTCTTTATGAATAAGAACTTCTTTACCTGGGAATTCAAATTCGCGAGGAATCCTGACCGCTTGATTGCGGCCATTACGAAATAAATGTGCATGTCGAATAGGTTGAGTTGTCATAATTCTCCTTGGCATATGTTAAGCATATGCCAAAAGCGTTGCTTTGTCAAGCCCCAACTGGTGGGGGAATCCATTGATAAGTTTATTAACGTATTTACTAGTTCCGGAAATTCAGTTATTTTGATGCGCTTAACAAATAGCTAATAGGAATTTAAAAAATGCTAAGGACAGAACCCTCCTCTGATGAGTCAATAAATACCGAATATGAAGCCATTAAAAAATATTTTGAAGAATTCTATAAAAATAAACCTGAAATAATTAAAGAATTTGAAACATTTGGTTTTGAAGTGACGTGTGCTGAAGCACAGTTTTTTTTGGGTCTGTTATACGACTCTGCTGATTTTAGAAATGAAGCTAAGGCCATGGAGTTTTTTAAAAAAGCAGCCGAGCAGAAATCTGATAGATCGGAATATGCCAAAGAACTTTATATAAAATGCCAACAAAAACAGTATTTAGATACTGGAAGAATAGTATTCGATACTTTGCAAGAAAGTTCGATCGATTTGGAATCTAAAAATATAATATCCGATATAGTGCAACCTTTACCAAATATTGGTGCAAAAACATTTTCTTTATTTGAAAATAGTTTGTCTGATAAAAATATGGGAATAAAATATTTTGTGCCTATGTTTAAAACCTCCGAGGCTCATCAATTATCAATCGTTAATAAAAATTTACATTTTTTATTTAAAGATTCTTTGCAAACTGTTCGTGAAAAATTAGAAAAACTATTAAGATGTGTTTCAATGGGTTATCAAGATGCAGCTGAAATGATGATAAGAAAAAATCTTAATTTATTAATGATGAAAGGTAAATTCACGGATCCATTCGGACGTAATTTTAAAAGTATTAGCGCTTTTCAGTATGCTGTATGGGCCCATGACTATTACATGTGGAGAATGATAAAAAAATATTTATCTCATGAAACAGCATTGATGCAATTTGACGAACTTGAGACAAAGGGCACTGAACATGGAAAATGTTTTGATTTCTCCCCTCTTATAAACGCGATGAAATTTTTTATTAAAAATTTTCATGGATGGTTTAAGCGTAAGGATATTGAGGGTTGTACAAATCATTTAGTGGGTGTAATTGGTGGTGCGCAACGACATTCCATCGCTCATCTTTTGAATGAATATCATGATGATGAATTTACTCCTCTCTTGCGTGTTAAGTGGAAGGAACTAAGTCGACATTTGCATTCTCCTCAAAGCATTTCTCATCTTTTATTAATACCACTTGTGCAGAATAGGGGATTAGGCGTTCAGTTTTGTTTACTGCGATCTGCTAGTCCGAGAGTTTTAGGCGGAAGAAGAGCATTGGTTGATCTTGACTGGCATACTGATATCGAAAACAGTACGCTTCTTGAAATAGTAAAAGATGATTTAGCAGCTATTATTTCTCTTCGAGACAGAAGGGCTCGTGATAAGGCGTTCCTTAAACGTACTTTATATAAAACAAACCCTGAAAAAGCTTCGGCTAATTCGAAGTGTTTGATAATGTAAGAGTTTGGTGCTTGTGATGAAAACTGCGAGAGATTATAGAGCAGAATATCTTTTAGAAATTAGGATTTGCAGGAACTACGCCAATGACGTATAATAAGAAAAGGGCGTTAGTATTTATAGAAACAAAGCTATTTACGCAATTAGTTAAAGAGTACCTAAGTGATGATGAGTACAGGGAATTACAACAATATCTGATGAAAAACCCTGAGATAGGAAACATTATTCGTGGTGGTGGTGGAGTTCGAAAAGTGCGTTGGGGAAAAGAAGGAAAGGGAAAATCAGGTGGGGTTCGGACTATTTATTATTGGGCTAAAACACGCGATCAGATTTATATGTTGACTATGTACAGCAAATCAGAAAAAGAGAATATTGATAAGAAAACTTTAGCTCAAATATCAAAAGAGTTGGAGGATGTAAAATGAAAAAAGAGCGCAATATAGGTCAAGAAATCCTGGCAGGGATTAAAGAAATTAAAGAATGGCAACAAGGAAAGAAAAAGCTTAAAACAACTCGTGTACAGCTTCCACGAGCGGCTGATGTAGCTAAAATTCGCCAAAAATTAGATCTTACCCAAGATGAGTTTGCTGATTTTATGGGTGTAAAGGTCAAAACTTTACAAAATTGGGAGCAAAAACGTCGAGAACCGCAGGGGCCTGCTAGAAGTTTATTACGAGTAGCAGAAAAAGCCCCTGAAGCAATTTTAAAAGCTTTTCCGCGAAATATACATAGCCTTGGCTCACACCGCCATGGCACTCAAAAGAGAAAATCTTCATTACGATAAACTTGATTAAAATTATGGATAAATTAGAAACCAAAGAAAATATTATTGATCAAAACTTCCTTAAACGGTTGGATACCGCTACCATAAATTTAACGAAGTTTTGTTTGGTGGCGTGGGTTTTAGGTGGAGTTCATTCTCCACCTAAAACTTAAATTTTGTACCGAAGGTACTCATTATTGACTTATTATCTATCCCTGAGGTGCCAGATATTGATTTTGATCCAGAAGAATTAAATAAAAATATTTATCATCCAGAAAATTTTGATTAATATACTGACCCCGAACGAGTAATAAAATAAGAAATAGAAAAAATGAATTCACATTCAAACAAAATATGAGCCAGCCCCTATAAAAAATAATGCGTTCCCTAAAGTTTTTTGCATCGTATTCCACTTTTTTGATATAGTACAGTCTAAATAAAAAGTACTAAAAATTTATGGACCATTTAATAATTATAATAATAGGGAGCTTCTCATGTTTTTTCGCGCGTCTAATAAAGAAAATAATCAATCTAATACAAATCCACTAGAAAAATATAAAATTCTTGAGTCTCAATTATCTTATCATATGCGGAAAGATTGCATTGGATTTGGAACGGACGCATATGTAGTGAGTGCAAAATTAAATGATAAAAAAGTCGCAGTGAAATGTTTCTATGTGAAGAGGGAAACGCCCCCTTCTCCTCAAAAAATTTTCACCGAAGCGCTGGCTATGATTGAACTACAATCACCTCGTGTTGTTGAATTTATTGGTGTTGTCGATATTTCTAAACCTGAAACATTGCATTCTGAAATGGTTGAATCAAAAAATGCAGTAGACGCGCAACCTCGAATAGTGATGAAACAATATAAATCATCACTAATGAATTATCTCAAAGATTCTAAAAATGTGGTGACGACTGAACAACAATTAAAATGGGCAACACAAATTAGTGAGGCCGTGGCTTATATTCACGAGCATGGTTGGTTGCATAATGATTTAAGAGCCGATAATATTTTTTTAGACGAAAATGATGATATTGTTTTAGGTGACTTTGGATATGCCTGCCGTACTTCCTGCACGCCAGAAGAAATAGATATTAATAGTCGTTTTATTACCCCTGAGCAATTAAAATGTGAGGACATACAAGCGATGCATTCTCTCGCATCTTGTAGTACTGATGTATATCGCTTAGGGACGCTTCTCTGGCAAATCCAGACTCGCAAGTATCCTTTCTATGAGCATAGCGCGAGTGATGTTGAATCGTTCCGAGAGAGCAAGCAACTACATGAAGTGATTCCTGATGATTGTCCACCCATACTAAAAGACATTATTCAACAATGTTGGAACGACGATCCTTCCAAACGTCCTTCTGCGAAATTATTAGCTACTCGTTTACAAAATGAAATGAGTTCGCTCATGAAAAAAATTGATATTGCAGATAACAAAAGTACGATGGACTTAATTCAAAAAATAAAACACTAGCATTTTAAGCTCAATTTGGTGGATAATGTCCGCTCGATTTTTTGGGTTACGATTGAAAATATGAAAAGAATAATTTTACTCTTCTTATTAATGCTTTTTTTTACAAATGCGATGGCAGCTACCGCGTTTGTTGTTAAAAAAATTGACATCGAAGGTTTGCAGCGGATCTCACGAGAAACAGTCGATACCTATTTACCGATTAAAGTCGGTGAACGTTTAACGCCATCAGAAAATGCATCGATTATTCGTTCGCTTTATAACACCGGTTTTTTTGATAATATTTCTCTCTCACGTGATGGTGACACCTTAATCGTTCATGTCGTTGAACGTCCAACGATTGGACAAATTAAAATTACTGGGAATTCTGTTGTCCCCAAAGATAAATTACTCGAAGTCATGCGCAGCGTGAATATTATCGAGGGAAGGCCATTTGATCGTGCGATATTAGATAAAATTAAATTGAGCCTTTTGAATCAATATTATCAATTAGGTCGATACAACGCGCGCGTAGATGCAAAAGTAACAACGATGGAACGCAATCGTGTCTTGGTCGAAATTGAAATTTCCGAAGGGTTGATCGCTAAAGTACGATCTATCAATTTTATCGGTAATCATGCTTTTCATGAAAAAGTATTGAATAAACAATTAACAATTTCTACACCTGGCCTCTTTACATTCTTTACTCAAAAAGATCAGTATGCCCAAGAAAAACTTGATGCGAGTCTTGAAAATATCCGCAACTTTTATTTAGATCGAGGATATTTGCGTTTTGATATTAAATCCTCACAAGCTGCCATCACACCTGATCGTAAATCTATTTTCGTCACTATTGTGGTTGATGAAGGCGAACCTTACACCGTGAGTGGATATGACTTAACTGGCGATCTTATTCTGCCACGTGAAGAATTAGAAAAATATATTAGGATTAAGAAAGGCGATATTTTTTCTAAAAAGAAATTAGTAGAAAGCGAAAAGCTGATATCTGAAGCCTTAGGTGCAAAGGGATATGTTTTCGCAGATATTTCAGTCAAGCCCAATATTGACGATGTTAAAAAAGAAGTTTTTGTGACCTTCATTATCAAGCCAAAAAAACGAGCCTATGTTCGTAGCATTACTTTTACAGATAATGCAAAGACGAATGATGAAGTATTACGTCGTGAAATAGAACAAATGGAATCTTCCGTTGTGTCGACCAGTCGTTTACAACAATCGAAGACTCGATTGCAACGTTTACCGAATATTAAAGACGTCGAGATGTCGATTAAACCTGTCAAGGAGTCGGATGATGAAGTCGATGTCAATTATAAAGTGACAGAAGATAGCGCTGCGACTGCGAATTTTAGCGTCGGATACTCTCAGCTAGATCATATTTTATTAAATGCTGGGTTTAATCAAAAGAACTTCTTAGGCACCGGCAATACACTTGGTTTTAATTTATCCCGTAGTCGTTACCAACAGTACTACGGTGTCACTTATATGAATCCTTATTTTACGGATGATGGCATCAGCCGTAGTTTAAGTTTAGCGTATACACACTATGATCCTGAATTTGCGAATAGCTCGAAGAGTTATAAAACCAATCAACTTTCTTTCTCCGATGTATTTGGTATTCCAATTGGTCAAGAAAGAGGCGTCTTTAATCGCCTCCAAATTGGTTACGGATACGAAAATACGGTTTTACATGTCAGCGATAATCCATCGGTGCAAGTAGGGGATTTTGTTGAAGAGCACGGCAGACATTTTCAACAATTTGATATTTTTACCGGATTTTCTCGAGATAGCCGCGATCGTTACATATTCCCAACTAGGGGGATGTTGCATGTGGTTAGTGCGAACGCCTTTCTTCCATTAACGACAGGAAATTTAAAATATTATAATTTGGATTATAAGGCTAAATGGTATCAGCCATTAACGAGCAAATTTATTACATTGACTAAGGCTGAAGTAGGTTATGGGAACAGCTTCGGTGGTAATGCTAAAAACTTCCCATTTTTTAAGAATTATTATGCTGGTGGTATCGATACTGTCAGAGGATATGCGGGTAATACGTTAGGTCCAGAAGACTCTAAGGGCAAACCAACAGGTGGTAACTTTTTAGTCAACGGTAGTTTTGGATTAATATTCCCTAACTTTGTATCGGACAATTTACGTACAACTGCCTTTGTTGATGCTGGCAATGTCTATGATACATTTAACAACGAAGATTTTGCGGGCACTAAAAGTGGACCAATACGTTATTCCGTTGGCGTCGAAGCCGATTGGTTGACCCCAATGGGATTAATTGATATCAGTCTCGCGAAGCCGTTGAATTTACGAGGCGGTGATTCAGAAGAAATATTCCAATTTGCGCTTGGTGCAAATTTTGGCTAATAGTGGAATTACGGATACTTAAAAAACTCTATTATTCCTGCGAACTTTAAAAAATTCAGTAGAGTCTGTGAAGGTTTTGTTGTTATAATTCATCAGTTTTTGCAAGAATGTTGTAGATGAAGGATTACTGCAAGAAGTTTTATCATTTATTATTGGAGAAAGTTATGAAAAGAGTTTTAGCTTTTGTTAGTGCTTTATTATTAATAGGTGCGACCCAAGTTTACGCAGATACCACCACAACCTCAGGACAACCAACTATTGCAGTTGTTAATGTTCAACAATTATTTCAATCCTCACCAAAAATTGCAGATCTTAACAAACAATTACAAGATAAATTTAAATCCCGTCAAGATAAATTGATGACTGCTCAAAAAACCTTACAAGATGAGTTGGATAAATTCAAAAAAGAATCCCCAACCATGAATGCTAAGGATAAAGATGCGCTTCAAAAGAAAATTACGGGTGATCAACAAAATTTATCTAAAGATGCAGCTTCTTTCCAACAAGATTTAAATAAAGAACAAAATAAAGTCATGAAAGGCGTATTGTCGCAATTAAATGATATTATTTCTTCTGTTGCGAAGAAAAGCAATTATCAATTGGTATTAGATTCACAAGCCGTTATTTATGCTGCTGATAGTGCTGATATTACCAAACAAGTTTCTAAAGAGTTTGATAGCAAGTAAAAATTCAGAATAAGTTCTGTCTTATAATAATAAGGGTGGATGAGATTGATTCTCTCCACCCTACAATGAATATGCCTCTTCTTATCAAGTCTAGCACCATTATTCTCGTAAGAGTTTTCATAGGATTAAGTACGTACAATGAAAAATAGTTCTAAGACTTTGGCAGAATTAGCCGAAGGGTTAAATGTCACCATTCAAGGTGACCCGCATTGTCGCGTTGAGGGTGTTTGCACTATTCAACAATCTCGACCGGGTCATATCACTTTTTTGATGAATCCATTGTACAAAAAATACTTAACCGCTACGACAGCTGCCGCCGTTATCTTATTACCAGATGATGCGAAGCTTTGTTCTGTGAATGCTTTGATTAGCGGAGATCCTTATTATACTTATGCGAAGATAGCGCAATATTTTGATGACAAACCTATTCCTTCAGACGGGATCCATCCCACGGCGGTGATTGGTGCTGACTGCGAAATTGATCCTACCGCTAGCATTGGACCGAATTGCGTGATTTATGATCATGTCAAAATTGGTCCGCATGTCGTCATCAGGGCAAACAGTGTTATTGGTGAATACTCTGAAATTGGTGAGCACTCCTATTTGAATGCCAATGTCACTCTATATCACAAAGTTTTTTTGGGAAAACGTGTATTAATCGGCAGTGGCACTGTGATTGGAAGCGATGGGTTTGGGTTTGCTAAAAATAAAGGAGTTTGGCATAAAGTTCCGCAGTTAGGGCAAGTTGTCATTGAGGATGATGTCGAAATCGGAGCAAATTGCGCCATTGATCGCGGAGCAATTGAAAATACTATTATTCAACGTGGAGTAAAGCTCGATAATCATATTCAAATAGGGCATAATGTGCGCATTGGTGAAAATACGGCCATGGCAGCTTTGGTTGGTATTTCAGGAAGCACAGAAATTGGCAAAAACTGTTTAGTTGGTGGACAAACTGGCTTTGCAGGTCATATTCATGTAACCGATAATGTTGTCGTCACAGGAGGGTCTGGCGTTACGAATTCTATTCGTGAACCAGGTGTTTATTCCTCCGGCATGCACGGAGTCGTGACGAATCGTGAATGGAAAAGAAATAACGCACGCATCCATCGATTGGATAAATTAATGGATCGTGTCAAAGAATTAGAATTCGCACTCAATGAAATAAAAGAGAGAAAATAATATGAAATGCCTGATGGATATTAATGAAGTATTAAAATATCTTCCTCATCGCCAGCCATTTTTATTGGTAGATCGCGTTGTGGAGTTTGAAAAAGATAAATCATTAGTTGCATTAAAAAATGTGACTTACAATGAACCTTTTTTCGCGGGACATTTTCCTCATAGACCAGTGATGCCAGGAGTTTTAATTGTAGAAGCACTTGCGCAAACCGCATCGATTCTGGCTTATAAGTCGACGAATACTTTGCCAAGTGACGGGATACTGTTTTTATTTGCTGGAATCGATAATGTACGTTTTCGTCGCGTTGTTGAACCCGGCGATCAATTGCGCTTAGAAGTTAATATGTTATGGAATAAGCGCGAAATTTTTAAATTAGCAAGCACGGCTTATGTTGATGGCGAAATTGCCTGCACCGCCGAATTACTGAGTGCACGCACTTATCAGAAATAGAGAGGTTAATGTATGATTCACGAAACAGCCATTATCGATAAAACTGCTCGAATTGCCAAAGATGTGCATATTGGGCCATGGTCCATTATTGGAGCGGATGTCGAGATTGGCGAAGGGACATGGATTGGGCCGCATGTCGTGATTCAAGGACCGACCAAAATCGGCAAAGAAAATAAAATTTTTCAATTTGCATCGATTGGTGAAATGTCGCAAGACAAAAAATTTCGTGGTGAAAGAGCATTTTTAGAAATCGGTGATCGTAATATTATCCGAGAATTTTGTACTTTTAATCGTGGCACCGGCTTAGATTCTAAAACCGTTATTGGCCATGACAATTTATTTATGGCATATGTGCATATCGCGCATGATTGTATTGTCGGAAATGAAACCATTTTTGCGAATAATGTGACGCTCGCAGGTCATGTGATTGTCGATGATTATGTGGTATTAGGCGGATTTTCGGGCGCTTCGCAATTTTGCCGAATTGGTGCGCATGTATTCGTCACCATGGGCGCGATGGTTGACAAAGATGTTCCACCTTTTGTTAAAGTCGCAGGTTTTAACGCGAAACCTTTTGGTTTAAATACGGTGGGGTTAAAGCGTCGCGGTTTTGCTGCCGACACTTTATTATATTTACGTCGCGCTTATAAAACCATTTATCGAAAAAGTTTAACGGTCAAAGATGCTTTAACACATTTGCAAACCATGCTTGCCGATTGCCCGGATGTACAAGCTTTTATTGATTTTATTCAAAAATCAGAACGAGGGATTGTACGTTAAGGATCAATAATGAAAATCGGCATTCTAGCAGGCGAACCTTCCGGAGATATTCTAGGGGCGGGCGTACTGCACAAGCTTCGCGAATGGCATCCTGATATTTCTATTTCAGGCATCGGTGGGCCTTTGATGATCAAAGAAGGCTGCAAAAGTTTGTTCGACATGGAGCGTTTATCGGTAATGGGCTTTGTTGAACCTTTAAAACGTCTACCAGAACTCTTAAAAATTCGTCGTGCATTGATTAATCATTTTTTGAATGATCCCCCTGATGTTTTTATTGGCATTGATTCTCCCGATTTTAATTTAGGGCTAGAACTGCAGTTACGAAAAGCGAATATTCCTGTCGTGCATTATGTGAGTCCGTCTGTATGGGCATGGCGTCAAAAGCGCATTCATAAAATTGCGAAAGCGACAAATTTAGTGTTAACGGTTTTTCCCTTTGAAATGGATTTTTACGAAAAACATGCCGTTCCCGCACATTTTGTCGGACATCCTTTAGCAGATACCATTCCTATTATTTCAGATAAAATTGCAGCGCGAAAAAAGTTAAATCTTGATCTCGATGCGACTTATATTGCGATATTGCCTGGTAGTCGCCGAAATGAATTAAAATATATGGCAGAATTATTTATCGAAGCTGCCAAAAAATGTTTTCAACACCAATCCACTTTAAAATTTATTACGAGCGCGATTAATGAAAATCGTGCGCAGGAATTTAAACAAATTTGTCAGCAAATCGCGCCTGATTTACCGATCGAATTTTTTATTCGTGAATCGAGTGCTGTGATGACTTCCGCTGATGTTGTACTGGTGACTTCAGGTACTGCCACTTTCGAAACGATGTTATATAAGCGTCCGATGGTAATTGCGTATCGCGTGGGACCTATCACATTTCAAATTGCAAAAAGGCTCATTAAAGTGCCCTTTATAGGATTACCAAACTTGTTAGCCAAAGAAAAAGTAGTACCGGAGTTCATTCAAAATGATGCTACTCCCGATTCGCTTGCCGATGCATTGATGGATTACTTACAGCATCCAGAAAAAATGCGTCGCGTTGAAGAAAAGTTCACTGAAATGCATCATGCATTGCGTCGTGATACGAACCAAGAAGCAGCAAAAGCTATTCATGAAATCGCGTTAAGGAAAAATAATAATGTTAGTAAAGACGGAAAACTATCTATGGGTGGCAGGGATAGATGAAGCAGGTCGAGGTCCATGGGCTGGCCCGGTTGTGGCGGCGGCTGTTATTTTGCACCCCGAAAAACCGATTCTCGGTTTAAAAGATTCTAAATTATTGACACCAAAACAACGCGCTAATCTTTTTGATTTAATCATCGCAAATGCGATGGGCTATGCTGTAGGGCGCGCAGAAGTATTTGAAATTGATAAAATTAATATTCTACAAGCGACCATGCTCGCAATGGAGCGCGCGGTATATGCGCTACCAGTACAACCAGCACTCGCATTAATTGATGGGAATAAAGCGCCAAAATTAGCGTGTCAAACGAAAACTATTGTTGGAGGCGATCAAGTAGAGCCTGCCATCAGTGCGGCATCTATTTTGGCAAAAGTGACGCGTGATCGTGAAATGGAAATGTTGGACCAACAATATCCCGAATATGGTTTTGCAAAACATAAAGGATATGGTACGAAGGACCATATTCTTGCATTACAAAAATATGGTCCTACGGAAATTCATCGTAAATCGTATGCGCCGATTGCGGCGTATTTGAATAAGCAGGTAGGTTAAATATGTAGCCCGTCATTGGGAGCGCAGCGAAGCAATCCAGAAAACCACACGGATTGACGAGTCCAACAAAGAACATTGGCTCATCAGTTGTCAAATTTTCGTCATCCTGAGCAAAGCGAAGGATCTCATGAAAATGACAGAGATTCTTCGCTTTGCTCAGAATGACGAAGTTTTTAATTATGCAACTATTGGTTGTCTTACATCTACCGGAAGTTTATTACAATGAACCAATCTTTTATTGAAATATTCAATTTTTTTGCGTAAATATTTCTGTAATAAATTTTGAGTAGAGGCAAAACTTTCTCGAATTGCAACTAACAAAAAGAGATTTTGTTTTTTGCAAATAAATTGTTTACCAGGAGTATGCACTTCAACTTTTACATTATACATTTTACTTTTAAGAGAATGTTTTCTCACCGTATCAATCACTAAATTACAAGAAGTAATTTTGCTATTGAATTTTTTCATTTTATGAAAATACTTATAAATTTGCCGTTCAATGATTGCAGGAACGGGTTCGGTGCGACAAATAACTTTGAAATTTGACATAGTGTAATCCTCTTAATGTAATGAATGAAAACTTTTAAAAAATGATTAAGTAAGATGACGCATGGAAATATTATAAATACAGCATTTAGTGCATAGGCAGCCTCCTTCTAAAAAATGTAAGAAAAATAATTTATTAAAAATAAATTTTTCAATCATCATTCGGAATTTGTCAGCGGAAAATGTAATGAAACATCGATACTGAAAAAACTAACTTAAATAAACTTACGAAAAAACTTGTTTGAGAAAAAAACTAAAATTTCATGTGATCTAACAATGTAGACATACTAACATAATTTGCTAAAGATGCAAAGTTTTCAATAAAAAAATTTTTTAGTAATTAAATATAGTGTTATTTATGCATTATTTTATATAAATTTTTGTTCTGATTCTTAGTAAATATTTTTTATTAAAGATATTTAATAAATATAATTATAAAAAAATTAATTATAAAAAAATTTTTAGGCATTTCTTTTTAAAATTTATATTTGATAATTATTTTATTTTT
>Ga0207079_1012_pt1 | contig 49883 bp, 41 predicted proteins | sample Alteio_BWMinHeat_61_FD_153525 | JGI IMG/M metagenome (GOLD analysis project Ga0207079, IMG submission 153525) | Enriched cells from forest soil in Barre Woods Harvard Forest LTER site, Petersham, Massachusetts, United States -... | ecosystem: Environmental > Terrestrial > Soil > Temperate forest >...
CGTCTCAGGATGATCCGGATCCAGCGGAATACAATCGACGGGGCAAACTGACACACATTGCGGTTCATCAAAATGCCCTACGCATTCCGTACAACGTAATGGATCGATTTCATAAATCAATTCGCCCTGACGAATGGCTTGATTGGGACAAACCGGTTCGCAGACATCGCAATTAATACATTCATCAGTGATTTTAAGCGACATTACTTTTTACCCAATCTTTTCTGTAAAGCTTCTACCACCACAGTTGGTACAAACGGTGTAACATTTCCACCCAAAAATGCAATTTCGCGCACAAAACTAGATGAAAGATACGTAAAATTTTCGGCCGGCATCATAAAAATACTTTCAATATCTGGCGCAAGATGCCGATTCATTCCCGCCAGTTGAAATTCATAATCAAAATCCGAAACAACCCGCATACCGCGTAATATTACCTTCGCATTTTGCTCACGCATAAAATCAATTAATAAATTCCCGAAGCCTTCAACTTTGACATTCGTATGTTTTTCTAACACTTGTCGCGCCAATGCAATGCGCTCATCCAGCGAAAAACAAGGGGTTTTATTCTTATTAGCGGCGATCGCTACAATAATTTGATCAAAAATTCGCGAGGCTCGATCAATCAAATCGACGTGCCCAAATGTGATTGGGTCAAAAGTACCTGGATATACTGCTATTTTAGACATTGTACAAAAAATATCCTGTTTTGAGATCATGGTTCATAAGATATAATATTAACATAGCGGGACACGAAGTTCCCGTAGCAAACACAAATCGAGGTAACTATGCTTGAAATCAAAGTCATTCGCAATAATGACGGTATTATTACTCATATTGAGACCCCTCTCTCAGGTTATGATCTCTTAAGTACAGCAAAATTGAACAAAGGCTGCGCTTTTACGCAAGAAGAACGCGAAACTTTTCAATTAAATGCGCTTCTACCCCACCAAGTTGAAACGTTAGAACAGCAAGTTGCCCGCATGTATGCCCAATATAACGAACATGGGACGAGTCTCAGCAAAAATATTTATTTAAACGTATTGCATGATTATAACGAAACGCTTTTTTACCATTTGGTACAACAATACCTCGAAGAAATGCTTCCTATCATTTATACCCCAACCGTAGGGGAGGCGGTCGAACGTTTTAGCTTAGAACACCGAAAAACGCGTGGACTTTATTTAAGCTACCCCGAACGTGATCAAATAAAAAAAATTATCGATCGCATGACCCCGCAGTGCGTTAATTTGGCCGTCGTAACCGATGGCGAGGGGGTTTTAGGGTTAGGCGATCAAGGCATTGGAGGAATTAATATCTCCAGTGCAAAATTAATGGTTTATACACTTTGTGGTGGTTTAAGTCCCCATCATATGTTGCCCATTCAATTGGATGTCGGCACGAACAACCCGCATTTGCTTGCTGATCCGATGTATCTCGGCTGGCGCCATGAACGCGTTACGGGGGATACTTACGATGAATTTATCGATATGTTTGTGTCTGCTATCACCAAAAAATTTCCCCATATTTATATCCATTGGGAAGATTTCGGTAAAGAAAATGCGCGAAGAATCTTAACGCGCTATCGAGATAAAATTTGCACGATTAATGGAGATATGCAAAGTACCGGCGCCGTCGCACTTGCGTGTATTCTTGCCGGGGTGAAAGCCCAAGATATTCCAATGTCAGAACAACAAATTATTATTTTTGGTGCGGGGACCGCAGGGGTTGGCATTGCCGATCAAGTTATTTCCGCATTACAAAAAGATGGTTGTGCCAACCCTTACGAACAAATATGGTTAATCGATAAAGACGGTTTGTTAATGGAAGATTTGCCATTGTTTCCCTTCCAAAAACCTTATGCAGTATCAAAAAACCGTGTAGCGAATTGGGATCTCGAAAATCCAAATCGCATTGATTTATTCGATGTTATCAAAAATGTTAAACCAAGCATTTTAATCGGCGCTTCTGCAAAACAAAATGCTTTCACGGAAGAAATGATAAAAATGATGGCGAAAAATGTTTTACGCCCGATGATCATGCCTTTATCCAATCCGACCGCTAAATCTGAAGCAACGCCTGAAGATTTATTAAAATGGACGGAAGGAAGAGCCATGATTGCAACAGGCAGTCCTTTTAGAGATGTAAACTTCAACGATCATTTAATTCGTATTGCGCAATGCAATAATGCGTTTGCTTTTCCCGGCATTGGCTTAGGAACAATTGCCGTGAAAGCCAAATATTTAAGCGATGGCATGTTAGAAGCCGCAACCGTCGCGCTGAGTCAATGCGCACCTATTCATCAAGACAAGATGTCCCCTCTTCTCCCCAAACTCTCTGAAATTCACTCCGTATCAAGACAAGTTGGTTTTGCGGTGGCATTACAAGCAAAACGTGAAGGTCTCGCCCGCTTAGATAAAAATATTGAACTAAATCGCGCCATCAACGAAGTTTCCTGGGATCCTAAATATTATCCTTATCGAAAGATTTGAGGTAAATTCCTGTCATTCCCGCGTAGGCGGGAATCCATTTAGACAGTATAATCCAACTATAAATGGATTCCCGCCTACGCGGGAATGACAATTCCTCGGAGAATAGTTTCATGCACCCCACCCAATTTGATTATCTTTCCGCCATGGGGATTCAACCATGGCAGTTAAAAACTGTCGCGAAAGTAGAAGATTGTCCCAGTGAATTTAACTTCGATAATTTACGAAATAATATCGCTGCATGCACCGCCTGTGCTTTACATCAATCCCGTACACAAACCGTTTTTGGCGTTGGCAATCCAGAAGCAAAATTAATGTTGATTGGGGAAGCGCCCGGTTTTTATGAAGATCAAAAAGGTGAACCATTCGTCGGCCGTGCCGGCCAACTTTTGAATGCAATGTTACAATCGATCGGACTATCCCGGGAAGAAGTTTTTATCGCGAATATTTTAAAATGCCGCCCACCGAATAATCGTGATCCCTCATCCGAAGAAGTTGCAAAATGCACGCCTTTTTTAGAAAAACAAATTGCATTGGTGCAACCCAAATTATTGCTCGCACTGGGTCGAATTGCTGCACAGTATTTATTAAACTCCACCGCTTCTTTAGGCCAATTACGCGGGAAATTGCTATCCTACGCCACCACTCCGTTAATTGTCACTTATCACCCTGCTTATTTATTACGTACACCGCGTGATAAAAGAAAAGCTTTTCAGGATTTGCATGTCGTATTGAAAAAATTAAACGAATGTTAGTCACTTGTCATGCCAGCGTGTTTCAAGCTGGCATCCAGTCGGTATTCAGCGAAGCCCCTTGGATGCCAGCTTGAAACACGCTGGCATGACAGAAGAGACTCGCAATGACAATAGGATTCATAATCGTTTCACATCACCAAACATTTATCTTTATCTTTTTCTTTATCTTTATCTTTTTCTTTATCTTTTTCTTTTTCTTTTGCGTTTTCGTTTTCTTTTTTGTTTCCTTTTGGAAAAAGCGAATGAGAACTAACAGATTGCTGTTTTACGGGCCTAATAGGGCCGTATATTGGTTTTTTTAACTCGGGTGCTGGCTCTTTATGCATTTTTTCTCCTAAAACTGTGAACAAGTCAGGACGTTTGCTTTCCTCAAAGTCTGGCAAATAACTATAAATACGTTTTATTATATCTTGAGATGTTTTGATGGTTTGGTTTTTAGCGTAGACACCTTGGTGAATAGCTGCCATATGATAAAAATGATTATGTAGTAGTTTGTTTATTCTAGTTAAATAGTACTCGCTGATTTTATTGCCTTCCAACGCTATTTCAAGCCCCCCTGGCATTCTTTGCTTAATGGCGGCACATAACACAATGGCCCCATTATCTGTAATGCTATTATTTTTTAAGCTTAAAAATTTTATTTGACAATGAATTTTACCTATCGATAAAGCAATATCAACGATTTCATTATCGTTTATTGCACAATTATCCATGATGAGCTGAAAACCGATGGGACAATGTTCCAACGAACTGTATAATCGAGTAAATGATAAATCACCCTTTCCCGAAAGAATAATGGTAACACCTTCTGGACAATGTTTGCTTTCAATGGCAGGCGCAAGCTTATGAATATCACTTAGTATGTCTGATTTACTTAAATCAAGCGTAACATTTTTAACGAGTTCCGGATGTGTTTCAACAACGCAACTCCATGCTGCAAAACTCGTCATTGCCAACTGATGTTGATAAGGTTTAAGATCATCAAGTTCCTTACATTCCATTGGCGAACAACTTTTTATTGCCAATAATAAATCTGGGTGAATGAGGTTATCATCCAGATTAAGCTCTATCTTTGTTTTTCTTTTTTTGAGCGCAGCTAAGAGTGTCAAAGCAGCATCATTAGATATTTTATTATCTGCTAAACTTAAACGTTTGATTTTATACTCTGGATTTTCTATTACGTTCGCAAGTACAATAATATCAGATTCACTTAATGCGCAATTATCTAAAATAAGTTGAAAATCTTTGGGACAACTTTTCAGAATGTCGCGAATATAAGGGATACTAAGCTTATTTTTCGAAAGATTTAATTGAAATCCATCAGGGCAATTCTTTGCTTGTATTGCTTCAGCAAGTTTATTTATTAGCTCATATTCAGAGCATGTGGAAGTAAGATTTAATGTAAAATCTTTCGGACAATTTCCCAATGCACTGGCAAGTTTAGAAAAGTGCTCCTCTGTTAGCGTTTTTTTATTTTCTGCTGATTTGCTTAAATCAAGGGACATTTTCCCTTTCACAAGACCCGAAGAAATTATCGACATTACCTTTTTGAATTGCTCGAAATTAATGTCTTCTGATTGACTTAAATCGAGATCCGTAGTGATTAAAAGTTCCGGATTCGTTGAAATGATGTAAGACCATGCTGCCATACTAGTCAGAGGAGTTTGATGTCGATAGGGCTTAGCATCCTTCAATTCTATTTCTTTAAAATCACTCGTGGAATTTTTTTTTATTTCATTATTTATTTCTTCTAACAAAGGTTGGCTAATTTGAGGATTCTCCTCCTTCCCTAAGAATATTTCTAATTTAGCTCCTCTTTTTTGAAGTGCAGCTAAAAGCATGAGAGCACTTTCATCAGTTATATTATTCCGTGCTAAGCTAAGATAACTTATTTGACAGAGTGGATTCTCAATTTCTTTAGCAATAACCGCGATATCAACGTCTTTTAAGTTACAGTTTGCGAGCAGCAATCTAAATTCAGAAGGACAGTTAATGAGTGCATCAACAAAATCTTGTAACGACTCTGCAAGATTATTTTGAGTGAAATTAAGCGTAAAACCAACGGGACACTTTTTACTTTTTATTGCCCAAGCCAAAAGTGTAATTTTATGTCTATCACTATGAACCCAAGCATTAGTCAAATCAAGCGTAAAATGAGGAGGTAGTTTTTCACTTTGTAATGCATGGTAAATAACTCTAATATGGTCGGCAGTGAAAACATTTTGTCTTGTACTATGATAATAATTTTTTAAGAAAAGCGTTATTGGTTTTTGAATTTTATCAGATTTTAAAACTTCCATTGCCATTATTAATTCGTCTGTGCTTAGTTTTGGCAAGCCACTTAAATCTAATGAATGATTTTTTAAATCCTGAGGGTTATTTTCAATCATATACTTCCATGTTCTCACATTTGTCATTGGTCTGTCGCTAAGTGCCATAGGGATACCTTTTTTGTAGGGTGGATTTTACTCCGTCGTCCCGCGGCTCGTCCGCGGGATCCAGGACCGCTTTGCCGACTTTCTGGATCCCGCGGACGAGCCGCGGGACGACGGGGTTTTGTTAATGACGGATGTTTCACATCACCGAACATCCAAATTTTCGGGTTTTTTTGGGCTTTGGCTTTTCCTCAGGTTGTTTTTGTTTTCTCTTAAAAACCGAATTCAAACGTAGCGAAGAACCGAGATGAACGATGACCGACTTATTCTTAGGACCATGCTTCGATTCTTTATGCATTTTTAATTTTAAATCAATTAAAAATTCCGGAATTTTGCTTTCACCCGGAACCTTATTTTCATCCGGAACCTCGGTTCTATTAAGTTTGGGAATTAAAAATTTATAAATAATTCCAAGTGTATTGTCAGATAAATTGAGAATGCTGGCGCCTTGTAGCATGACCGCACACTGATAAAAACTATTATTCAACTGGTTTTTTATAGCAATTAAATATTTTTCGCTGATTTTATTGCCTTCCAATGATATTTCAAGGCCTGGCGCCCTTTTTCGAACAGCAGATAACAATGCGATTGCACCATCATTCGTAATTCCATTATTTTTTAAACTCAAATATTTTATTTGGCATTCAATATTACCAATTTGACTAGCAATATGAGCCATATCACTATTTTTTAATTCACAATCATCTAAGATAAGTCTAAAATCACTCGGACAATGTTTTAGCGTTTTTAATACACGCTCAAATGACATCTTATTTTTGGAGAGATTAAGGGTCATGCCTTCTGGACAACTTTTATTTTCTAAGGCTTCGGCAATCAAATCTAAAGATTTAGATTCATCACACGCAGAAGTTAAATTTAAACTAAACTGTGAGGGAAACTTACCGCTTTTCAATCCATTTGAAAGAATTTCAAAATGCGGAAAGGTAAGTATATGCGGCTTACTCAAATCTAAACACATTTTACTCGGAACAAAGCCTGATGATAATGCTGATATTACTTTTTTAAATTCCTCTAAAGGTAAACTATATAATTGGCTTAAATTTAAATGAGGATTTTTTAATAACTGAGAGCCAGATTCCATCACATAAGACCAAGCAGACATATCAGTTAAAGGCGCTTCGTATTGATAAGGCCTAATCTCTTTCTTATCCATTTCTTTAGAATCTTTAGCAGAAATTTTTTTAAGCGCTTTATTTATTTCATCGAATAATGGTTGAGTAATGAAAGTGTCTTGTAACCATAGCTCTAATGGAGAAGACTTTACTTTATCTACACTGATTTTCTTTTCTTTTAAAGAGGCTTCGAATTGACGCGCCCTTTTTTTTATTGCCGCCAATAAAATGAGAGCGCCTTCATTGGTTATTGGATTATCGACTAGACTAAGTAAAGTCATTTGACATTGTGGGTTTTCAAATTCTTTTGCAATAACTGCTAAATCAATTTCTTGTAAACTACATCTCCTTAAAAACAGTTTGAAATTAGGAGGACAGTTGATCAATGCGCCCGAAAAATAGGTAAGACAATTATGTAAATAATTCTGACTTAAATTTAATGTAAAACTAGGAGGACATCTTTTGCTCTTGATTGCATTTGCCAATAATTGGATTTTTTCTCTCTCACTACCAAGCCATGAAAAAGTTAAATCAAGTGTAAAATCCGAAGGACATTCTCCACTTTCCAATGCATCTGTAATAATTTTCATATGGCTTTTTTGGAAGCGATTGGCTGGCAACTTTTGATCATAATTTTGTAAAGAAAGGACAGTATTATTTTTAACTTCGCCAGAAGTAAGGATCGACATCGCTTCAGTTAATGTACTTTCTGGAAAATTCTTTAAACCATTTAAATCTAATGTAGCGTCTTTTAATTCTCCTGAACTCTGAGTGACAAAATACCTCCATACCTCTATATCTTGTACTGGTTCATTGTCGATGGGTCTGTTTTGGATAGCCATAGAAATCCTCATTGTTTGTTATTGTTGCGAAATAATTTATTATTGCGAACATCATCATTGCGAGTCACTTGTCATGCCAGCATGCTTAAAGGTGGCATCAAAGCATGCTGGCATGACAGAGACCGTCTGCTCAGAATTTTTTACCTGTTTAAAAACATCTTGATCAAATCAAACTGCTTTTGCAAAGCACCGCGATTTTGCATCACCACTTGGAAGGCATTTTCACCGAGTTTTTTTGAAAAAGTATCTTCAGAAAAACATCGTAATACTTTTTCAGCAATTTCTCCGGAATTATTTACAATTAATAATGCTTCACCATCTAGCAGCAATTGACTGACTTGATAAAAATTAAAAAGCGTTGGGCCGGATAAAATGGATTTAGCGAGCACAGCCGGTTCCATCAAATTATGGCCGCCGACTGCAACTAAACTGCCACCGACAAAAGCGACATCGGCTGCGGCGTACATTAATAATAATTCACCTAAAGTGTCGGCGAGATAAATATCCGTGTTAGATAAACATGTTTCATTGAGACTACGGCGCACAAAAGAAAATCCATGATTTTTGGCGATCGCACCAATCGCACTTGCGCGATCAGGATGACGAGGTGCTAATATTAATAATGCCTGCGGGTATTTTTCTTTAATCAATTGGTGTGCACGAAAAATAATTTCTTCTTCTCCCGGATGCGTACTGGCTGCAATCCAAACGGGACGGTCAACACCTAATGCTTCTCGTAAAGCTTGCGCGTCCAATGCCGGGATTTCTAAATCAAATTTAATATTACCTGTCACACTCAATCTATCTTTCGGAAACCCTAATCGCAAAAATCGTTCCGCATCTTGAGGCGCTTGCGCCGCTAAATGGGAGATAGCCTGAAACATTTGCTGTGTTACCTTCAAAATCGATTGATAACCTTTGGCAGATTTTTCTGATAAACGCGCATTCATGATTAAGACTGGAATGTCACGTTTTTTGCAGGCCGCAAAAAGATTGGGCCACAATTCCGTTTCAAAAATAACCGCAATTTTGGGGCGTACTCTTTTCAAAAAACGTGCATTAGCATCTGGCAAATCATAAGGAATAAAAGTCTGAAAAGCAGAATTTCCAAAGATCGCTTTCACCCGCGCCGCACCCGTCGGCGTCATATTCGTCAATAACACCGGGATATCCGGATATTCTTGAATCACTGCTTTAATCAATGGTTGCGCTGCAATGGTTTCGCCAACCGATACCACATGTATCCAAATACACTCTTGAAATCGATGTGGGCAAAAACCAAGACGCTCGCCCCAGTTTTTTCGATAGCCTGGAATACGAATAGAACGCCATAACAGGCGGATAAATAAGAATGGTAACGCTATATAAAATAATATTGTATATAAATATCGCAAAGTGAAATCCTCGAGAGGGGGAATTATAGCGATATTTCATAGAAATAAACATAATTAATGGGTAAAATGGCGAAAGAAATTACTACACGAACACGTCGTCCCGCGACTTGATCGCGGGATCCAGAGGTGCTTAGATGCTGCCCCTGGATCCCGCGGACAAGCCGCGGGACGACGTGTAAACCGGAATCTTAAACATGCAAAACTTTATCATTGCGCCATCCTTACTCGCTGCTGATTTTGCCCGTTTAGGCGAGGAAGCCGAGGCAGTTTTGAAGGCTGGTGCTGACTTTTTACACCTCGATATCATGGACAATCACTACGTCCCCAATTTAACTTTTGGGCCGATGGTGTGCGAAGCATTACGAAAATACGGTATCAAAGCTCCCATTGATGTGCATCTGATGACTCGACCGGTGGACCGGTTGATTACTGAATTTGCTAAAGCAGGCGCAAATTATATTACGTTTCATCCAGAAAGTTCTGACCATATTGACCGAAGTTTGAGCCTCATTAAAAGTCATGGCTGCAAGGCAGGTTTAGCATTCAATCCCGCCACCTCGCTCGAAATTCTGCCCTACGTAGTCGACAAAATCGATCTCATTTTACTGATGTCAGTGAATCCTGGGTTTGGCGGACAACAATTTATTCCGATGACCATTCAAAAATTACAAAAAACACGCGCTTTCATTGCAGAAAGTGGCAAAGATATTTTGTTAAGTATTGATGGCGGGATTAAACCCGATAACATTTATGAAGTCGCAAAGGCAGGCGCAGATATGTTTGTCACAGGTTCCGCGCTTTTTTCTCAGCCGGATTATGCAAAAGTTATCTTAAAGATGCGTGAAGAACTCAAAAAGGTGAAATAATGCAAAGACCAACCCCGACGAAAGGCTTACGACATGTTGCGCTGTTCATTCAACACTTTGATGAGTGCCGACGTTTTTATACAGAATTATTGGGGATGTCAATTGCGTGGCAACCTGATGCTGACAATCTTTATTTAACATCCGGACAAGATAATTTCGCGCTTCACCGTGCGCCCAAGGATTTTTCTCCTGATAAATATCAGCGTTTAGATCATATTGGCTTCTTTTTGAACGAAAGAGGCGATGTTGATCAATGGTATGAATTTTTGAAATTTCACCAAGTAGACATCAAAGCCGCCCCGAAAGACCATCGCGATGGATCCCGCAGCTTCTATTGTGCCGATCCAGATGGCAATATTGTTCAAATGATCTTCATAGAGTAGAATTCAGTATAATTTGCCGCCAACTCTCTTTTTCTAATTCGGGTATAATGAAGTTGTGTATTTATACTTACTCGAATGGAGGCTTCTCATGGGTACCGATAACAAAAACTTCGGAAAAGATCAGCAAGGCAAAATGAATCCACAACAACCAAATCGTACCGGCACGCAACAAGGTGGTTTCCAAAAACCACAAGATCGTCAACAACAAACCGGTCAAAACAAAGATAAAGGTAATTGGGGTTCTACAACCGGTGTTGGCGGAAAAAAAGATAAAGAAGATCATAGATAATTATAATAAATACATTCGCCATAACCCCTCATTGTCTTTTCGGAGATAATGGGGGGTTTTTCTTGTTCTCGTCATCCTGCGGTAAGTCTTGCGTTGTTGCATAAACTCGCCCCCTTTGAAAAAACATAGGTTTCTACACAACCGTCGTCCCGCGATTTATTCGCGGGATCCAGTAGCAGCAGATATGCCACTCTGGATCCCGCGGACAAGCCGCGGGACGACGATTACTAGGTAACCAACGCCACCCTCTTCTTTGTTTCAACCTTCGCCTTAGTTGGTGGTTTCTCATAAAAAAACGAAGGCTTCGCGACTGATTGTTTTTCCACAACATCCAGTGTTAGTTCATTTTCTTTCACCTTAGGGCTCTCGATAGATTCCGCTGGCGCCAAGAATGAACTAGGAGCGACCGTCGGGCCTGAAATAAATAAAGGTGCACCCGTCTGCACCGCCGATAAATCCTCAACAAATGAAGGAGCATAGGGAGGAGGAGCCTGTTCGATACACGGAGTGATACTATTATGCGATTGATATTCCATTAGTTTTTTAATATTTTTCATCAATGCATTATCTAATAATCGACTGAGAAAAAATGTACCTTTCTTAAATACATTAAATGACTGATATTCTACTTGCCAAATATCAAGAATGTTTTGCGATAAAGGCTTACGTTCCGCAATGGAAGTCAGGCAAATGTTTGCTATTTGAATTTTAGCATTAATTCTTGCGCGTTCACTTGGATCACAAGTTTTTTTATCGCGTTGATATTTTTGTAATGCATTTTGAAATGCGCGATATAAACCATACTCTTCTTGTGACAAATTATAAAACAAAGTGGAATCTATCTGTTTTTCATTTGTTTCTGTACCACATATTTTTTTTAAGTTTGCAATTTTTTTCTCAACTTTCTTCAAATTGAGATTCCAAATAGGCATGAAAGGACTTGATTGATCCGTCAATATCTCGAGTTGATTTTTCGGTTCTTGCGTATCTATGTAATGCATCATTCGATCACTTAAATCAGGATACAAGTTGATTATGGCATGCAATGTTTTCGGAGATATTTTTCGTGTTTGTATTGCCGTAAAAAACGCAGACATATTCGCTTCATTATTATCTAACGCTTCCTGCAACTTCGCATATAAATTTATTGAATCGAAATCATCTTTAATTTTATTTTTCAAAACTTTAAGGCGTTCTGGCCCTACCATTGCAAAAGCATATCCCCAATCTTCGACATTTTTTAACTTAAATTCAGGCTGCTTTTCTGAAAAGGCAATTTCTGCTTTTAGCAATGAAGTTTTTTCATACTGTTCTTTAGTGGTATGATGAGAGATAGGATTTGATTGATAATTCGATACTTCTTCTAGCAACGTTTCTTTTAAATGTGAAATAGCTTGAACTGTATTCTCTAGATCATACATGTTGGTGTTTTTCTTACATTCCAAGTACTCTTGCCGAACTTTTTTAAACATACCCCTATTAGGCGAAGTTTCTAGAGAACCGCGTGCAATCGTCCAAAGCTTAAATAATGAAGTATCTTTTTTTATAGATTCTGCATACATATAAGCTTGCGCTTCTTTCGGTAATAACTTAATAAATGAAAAAACTCTTTCCTTAAAATCTCGATGATAACAAATAATATTATAAACTGTCACTGCGCTTAATTGATTATTGATGATATCTTTCATAATGTCGCAAAAATAAATATCAAATAATTGTGTATTTGAAAGAAATTCATTAAGTAATTCCTTCAATTCAGTATTTTTTTCTCCCGTTTCAAAGGCATGTTCTTCTTGATATTTAAGTTGACGAACACATTCTAATCCACCCATGGCAAGCGCTCGCTTCACATCTACTTGACAACGATGTAATGCATTTAGCATATAGTAATCATTAGCCATCACAGCATACTCTGCAAACGTGTATTTATGGTTGTCGATCATTTGTAAATTGGTATGTGATCGCATAGCCATTATTAATTTACTGAAATGATAAGAATTTTTTATATAACATAGTGTGTTGTAGTCTATATTGATTTTGGCGCCAATTGCCGTGAGTAATAGTAATTTTTCGCTGTCTTTATACAATGCATTAGCGGGTAAATCGCCATTTTTATCTTCTATTTTTAATGCGGCAGAAATATCTTTATGTTTTATAAAAATCTCGATGTTTGATTTGGGTACATTGTTAAATTTGCGAATAATTTCATGTATAATAGGTTTATTATTTGTCGTTCCTAATAGATCAAAATATTGCGAATTTATTAAAATATTAATAGGTTTTCCATAATCAGAATTTTCTATGCATGCATCAATACTATTTAAAATTAGCTTTTTATAAACTTCTTTATACTCTTGGTTAAGCTGATTAACTTGTTTGTCATACTCCGACACTAACGATTGAAATTTTTTCTCATCCAGCGCAAGCTCTGAGTTCGTAAATCTCGCAAACCCTCGAATATCCTTTTCGTAAAATTTCTCAGCCTCTAACTTTAAATTTTCTTCTTTTACTTTTTCTTGAATATACTCTATTCCACCAATTTCCATCGTGCAATCAAGATTTGCACCAGCCTTGTGTAACGCTACTAAAAAAGCATAATCATTATTTTGCATCGCATGTTGTGCGAGAGATACACCTTTTTCATCTACAGCGTTAATATTTTTTTGCGCATTTAATACTGGCTGCAATTGATCCCAAGTGTATTTTTTACGCATTTCTGATAATTCTTCGTATTTGTTATGAAGCTTTACTTGACTTTTCACGCAACATTTAAAAAGTTCATCATTAATAAAATCAGCTTCATAATAACTTTTGTTATTAATAAAATCATAAAAAAATGAACTTCTATTTAATAACGCTTGCATTGGAATATCATTTTTCTTACGACAGAGCGCAATGGTATCTTCAACTATTTTTTTATGCTCGTCACTTTGTGATAACTTAAAATAAGGCGATAAGGTAATCGCCTGCAAATGCTCGAGATCAAGTGTTGGATTTTTTAAATTATTTTTAAAAGTATTTATCAATAATCGTGAATAATGCAATTGATGTTTTTCATCTAAACGTGAAATATGCGTGTCATATTCAGCAACTAATTTTTTAAATGCATCCTTTTCTTGCCTTAATTCACTTATTACAAAAGTTTCAAATTCTTTATTTGTATCCGTCATCATGCAATTCTTATAAAATTTTTCTGCGTCTTTTCTATTATTTAATGTCAATTTAATAGCATCAATATCTTTCATCACATCCGGATTTGTTAATACGACTTTTGCATCATGCACTAGCACCAATAGCTCATCATTTTTTTTATCGAGTACGGTCGGCATCAAATCATTAATATTGTCTACGGCGTTTAAAAATGCATTAAACTCCGATGGAGATAATTGTTGTTTTGCAAATTGCAAATCCTCATATCGACAAGATAATTTTGCACCAGAGGCAAGCAATTTTTTAAAAAAAGGTAAATACGTTATGTTGCAAGAAAATTGCGAATGTTTTTGGAAAATATAATCACGAAATGGGGTCAAGGATAATAATACTTCTAAAGGTTCCTCATTTTTTGACGTGGCATGATATAAATCGACTGCCATATCTGATAGCATTTCTACATATCGTTTATTCATCGCTTTAAAAAATGGAGATAATATAATAACTTTAAGATGTTCTATATTGCCTACTTTTTTCGAATATTCCCGAAATACATAATAAAGTTGTGTGGTATAAAAAAACTGTTTTTGTTCATCGACATGTTTAAAATCAAGATCATAATCTGAAATTATTTTTTTTAATTTTGGCAAATTTAATGATGCATTGATATCAATTTCATTTTTTTGATATAAATGATGATAAAAAAATCGTTCCGCTCTTTTTCGTTTTGCTGCAATTTCAACGCGATCCATTAATCCTTTGAAGCCACCCTCCACTGTATTAATATCGAAGTTCGCCCCGTTTTTAATCATCACAAATAAAAGTTCTTCATTTTTATTTTGAAATGCCATATTAGCTAATGTTTGTTTTGACGATGGATCCTCTGTATTAATATTGTCATGTAAGGATAAAACGTCATTTAATACATTTTCATCCAAACTCATTTGGATGTGTGCAAGTTCATCGTAAGTAAATTGACATCTTGCTTTTTTTTCTAATAATGTTTTGAGTGCTAAACTGGTTAATGCATTTTTTATCGCATAATCAGTGGCTAAACTTCCTTCTTGATCTTTGATCTGTAAGTTATTTAATACTTGTTGATTTTGCAAAATGGCGCGCAAAGGTAAATCAATATTTCTTTCTTTACAAAAATCAATCGCCGCATACAGAATCGATTTACCATTTGTTGTCGCGGTTTCTGCTTTAAAAAGGGGAGACGCAACCAAAGCAGATAATTGATCTTCACGAATAGGAGAAGTGTTGGCACATATCCAAAAAGAATTAATTAATAATTGGTTATAGGTTTGTTTTTTTGCTTCATCCAATAACACCACATTAGAATCATATCTTGCGAGCTTATTTTTAAAGTCTAACTGGCCAATAGCAAGTTCAGAGGGAGTAAAAGAAGAAAATGTTTTGATATTTTGATCGAAAAATTTTTCGGCATCTTGCAGGGTGATTCCCATTTTATTATTTCCTTATAGTTTTTTATTAATTATCTAATACAAAATTAATGCTAAGTATAATGGCAAAATTGGGGAGGGAGTCAAGCGTTATGATTGAAAAGGTGAGCCGTAAAAACCCTCACCCCTACCCCTCTCCCATAAATGGGAGAGGGGATTTGAGAATAGTTCCCCTCTCCCGCTTGCGGGAGAGGGGTAGGGGTGAGGGTTTTTAGTAAGTTCCTCCTTCCGGAAAAAACCCACCTGGGGTGAGGGTGTTTAAAACTACTCGATTTTCAGAATTACTCGTCTTTATCTTTATCCTCATCATCCCGAATATAACTCTTCGGCCCGACGGTGGGTGTCGTTCCGAACGGGGTGGGGCGAAATGATTGCGTGCTTCCCTTTTTTTGACCGCTTTCAGATTCTTCTTCTGATCCACTCTGCTCTTCTGGAATATCTACCACCGAAAATTCTTGCAACATATCCATACCTTCATAAAGACAATAAGTTGCAGTCACTTTAAATTGTCGATCTTCTTTTAATTTCTCGAAGATAAAATCTCGCGCTTCCTTTTCCTGCGCAAAATCTTTCAATCGATTCTCACTACGACCAAATTTTTTCGTCACATAAAACATATTTCACACCTCTACAATTTCTGCACTTCGTTTTCAGTCGCAAGTAATAAAACATCCGCAGGACGTGCCGCAAAAATTCCATTTGTGACCACACCCGTCAAATTATTTAATTTTTCCTCGAGCTCCAATGGCGAAAGAATTTTAAAATTATAAACATCCAAAATAACATTTCCATTATCGGTTTTAAAACCTTCACGATAAACAGGATCACCACCCAATTTAACAATTTGACGTGCAACATAACTTCGAGCCATCGGAATAACTTCAATGGCAACCGGAAATTTGCCTAATAAATCCACTTTTTTGGTAAAATCCGCAATACAAACAAACTTTTTCGCAACTGCCGCGATGATTTTTTCGCGTGTTAAAGCACCGCCGCCGCCCTTTATCATTTGTTTCGCATCATTAATTTCATCAGCGCCGTCAACATATAACGGTAATTCACCCACTGAATTTAAATCTAATAATGGTATCGATAATGCCTTTAATTGAGACGCTGTCGCATCCGAACCTGCGACCGCGCCTTCAATTTTGCCTTTCACACTTTTCAATGCTTCAATAAAACAATTCACGGTGGAACCGCTACCCACACCCAAAATCATACCAGGCTTAATAAATTCGAGTGCCGCCATCGCTGCCTTTTTTTTAAGTGCTTCTTGGTCCATACTTTATTCCTAATTTATACAATGTTTGCCAGCTGAAAATGCCAGTGCGATGACCATCACTAAAAATAGGTTTAATCGCATATTGCCCCACAGGTTCAATCGAGAGAATATTTACATGTGAAAAATCATCCGGCTCCCTACTTTTATCACGCATTTCCGCCGAAGGTGAATATGCGCGTAAATAAGCACAAGGAATCACGAAGTCTTTTCCATCTTCAAAAAAAATCTCGAGGGTGCGAGACTTTTTATGCAAAATAATTTTCGAAACAGTAGGATTTTCATCTGTCATAATATATATCGACTTAAATCTTCATCTTTCACTAATGCTTGTAAATATTTATCAACATATGCTGCATCAATGTCTATATCTTTGATTTCTAAATCAGATGCTTCAAATGAAATTTCTTCTAATAATCGCTCGATTACTGTATGCAAACGTCTCGCGCCTATATTTTCTGTGCGCTCGTTCACTTGCCACGCGACTTCCGCAATGCGACGAACGCCGTCTTCTAAGAAAGTCACTTTCACCTCTTCTGTCCCGATTAACGCTACATATTGTTCCGTTAAGGAAGCAGTTGGTTCAGTTAAAATACGCACAAAATCATCCGTACTTAATGCTTTCAATTCGACACGAATAGGTAAACGACCTTGTAATTCAGGAATTAAATCGGAAGGTTTTGCATAATGAAAAGCACCGGATGCAATAAATAAAATATGATCGGTTCGCACCATACCGTATTTTGTTGAAACCGTTGAGCCTTCGATCAACGGTAACAAATCACGCTGTACCCCTTCACGAGAAACATCCGCACCAGAAGTCTCAGAACGTTTGGCAATTTTGTCCAATTCATCTAAGAAAACAATGCCATTTTGTTCTACACTTTCGATGGCGCGCGCTTTCAATTCATCATCATCGATGAGCTTTCCTGCTTCTTCTTCACGTAAAATTTTACGCGCATCCACAATTTTTAATTTACGCATTTTTTTGCGATCTGAAGAAAGGTTTTGAAACATATTTTGTAACTGACTTGTCATTTCTTCCATGCCAGGCGGTGCCATAATTTCCACACCAATCGCAGATGCTGAAACTTCAATTTCAATTTCTTTATCATCCAATTCACCTTCGCGTAATTTTTTTCGAAAAACTTGGCGAGTGTTAGAATCTTCTTTCACCGGTTCATGCGGTTCCCCTGCAAAACTACCACGCGGCGCAGGCAATAATGCATCAAGAATACGCTCTTCCGCAGCTTCTTCAGCGAGAGAACGTACATTCTCCATTTCTTTTTCACGCGACATCTTGATTGCCATATCCGTCAAATCCCGAACAATCGAATCAACATCGCGACCGACATATCCCACTTCAGTGAATTTGGTGGCTTCCACTTTAATAAAAGGCGCATCCGCGAGTTTCGCTAAACGACGCGCAATTTCGGTTTTACCCACCCCAGTTGGGCCAATCATCAAAATATTTTTTGGAACAATTTCATCGCGCAATTCTTTCGGCAAGCGCATGCGACGCCAGCGGTTACGCAATGCAATCGCGACTGCACGTTTTGCTGCTGCTTGACCAATAATATGTTTATCAAGCTCTTGTACTATTTCTTTCGGCGTCATATGTGACATAGTGTAGTTACTCTAAAGTTTCAATCGTAAAATTATCATTGGTGTGAATACAAATCGAAGCTGCAATTCTTAAAGATTTTTCGACAATATCGCGCGCTTTCATTTCAGTATTATCAACTAACGCTTCGGCGGCAGATTTAGCATATGGACCACCCGAACCGATAGCAATAATGCCTTTTTCAGGTTCAATAACATCGCCCATCCCGGTAATAATGAGAGACGCATTTTTATCAGCGACAGCAAGTAATGCTTCTAAACGACGTAACATCCGATCGGTTCGCCAATCTTTTGCAAGTTCGACTGCCGCTCTCACTAAATTCCCCTGATGGGTTTCGAGCTTGGCTTCAAAACGTTCAAATAGCGTAAAAGCGTCTGCCGTACCTCCCGCAAACCCTGCAAGTACTTGATTATTATATAAACGTCTCACTTTTCGCGCATTGGCTTTCATAATGGTATTGCCCATGGTCACTTGACCATCACCACCAATTACCACTACACCCTTACGGCGTACTGATAAAATTGTTGTACCTCGATATTGTTCCAAGGAAGTCTCCTTTAATTATTAATGTAATATATGGGGTTAAATGGATCGATTTACAAGGGAGCAACCGTTGTGTTTTCGTACCCTTTTTTCTTTAACGCTGCCTGCATTCTTTTGGCGTCCGATATATCTTTATATGGTCCGTCTTGTAATATAAAACCTGCCTCAGTTTTCAAGAGGCTCACTTCAAATCCTGCCAATAATAATGAAATACGCATTTCACTTGCTTCTTTTGCATGTTGAAAAACTCCAATTTGCACCACGTATTGTTCTTTTTGAGGTGAATCAGGGGTTAGATCAGGGGACGGGGCAATGACTTGCATTTTTGGCAAATCGGTATAGAAGTGGAATTGTACCTCAGGTTCTGGTGGCCTTTCCATCTGATTTTTCACTTCTATTTTTTTATTGTCGCGTTGATCAAGATAAGATTTGAGTGCTGTGTAAAAAGTCGTGATTTGATTCGAATAATGTTTCCATGTAAATAATCCAACACCTGTCACGACAATTAACATCAATAAAAAAACAACAACGAATAATCGACTGCGCCATCCCGGAGCGAGAAGTGCGCGTTTATTTTTATGGGTATATTTCGCATAGTCTTTTGCCATATTACATACTTTGAGGTGCGTTCACACCTAATAATTTTAATCCATTTTGCAACACTTGACGAGTAGCAAGTATTAACGTTAAACGTGCATCTCGTAAAGTATTTTCTTCAACAATAAATTGCTGCTTGTTGTAATAAGAATGAAAATCTGTTGCAAGATCTCTTAAATAATTAGTGAGTATGTGTGGCTCATATTGCATACCTGCATTTCGAATGACATCTTCATAATGGCTCAAGGTTTGTGTTAACTGTAATTCCTCAGGTTCTTGTAATAGTGTTAAATGTTTTAAGCCATTTTCCATATCAAACGATAAATTTTTATCGAGAAGTTGTCGGAATACACTGCAAATACGTGCATGCGCATATTGAATGTAAAAAACCGGATTTTCGTTTGTTTTAGATTTTGCGAGATCTAAATCAAAATCAATATGCTGCTCGCATCGACGCATGACATAAAAAAAGCGCGCCGCATCATTACCGACTTCTTCTCGCAATTCACGCAATGTCACGAAAGAACCGCTGCGTGTAGACATTTGTACTTGTACACCATTACGATAAAGCGTCACAAATTGTCCGAGTAAAAATACTAATTTATCCGCCGCAATGCCATGCGCTAATAATCCCGCACGCATGCGAGGAATATAACCATGATGATCCGCGCCAAAAACATCGATCGCGCAATCAAAACCTCTTTCAAATTTATGCATATGATACGCAAAATCATTGGCAAAATACGTGTATACCCCATTAGATCGTTGTAACACACGGTCTTTTTCATCACCGAATTGTGTTGCACGAAACCACAAAGCGCCATCTTCGACATACGTTAAACCTTTTTCTTTTAAGACGGCAATATTTTTTTGTACGACATCTGATTCTGTAAATGCACGCTCCGAAAACCATTGTTGATATTCGACTCCAAATTCGCTCAAATCTTCGCGAATATCTTTTAAAATAAAGCTAAGCACCACATCAAAAATTTCGCGATAATTTTTTTCACCTAATAATGCTTTCGCTCGAATAATTAAAGCGTCGATATAAGTTTCTTTATCACCACCCTCGGGTTCATCTTTTGGTAAATCTGTGAAAATTTTATCAGTACTTGTTAGGAACTTTTCTCCATATTTTTCGATCAATTGCTTTGCCATATCAATCACATAACTACCACGATAAGCATTAGCAGGAAAAATAATTTTTTCATGTTGTAATTCAAGATATCGCAACCAGGTGCTGGTCGTCACAATATCCATCTGTCGCCCTGCATCATTGACGTAATATTCTCGATGCACATCGTAACCGATGGTCGCTAATAAATCAGAAACCACCGCGCCAAACGCCGCATGTCGGCCATGGCCAACATGCAAAGGACCATTGGGATTGGCGGAAACAAATTCAATGTGAATTTTTTTATTTTTTCCGATGTCACATCGACCAAAATTTTCTTTGGCAAAAATAATTCTGTGAATTACGTTGAAAATAGCATCGTTCGTTAAAAAGAAATTAATAAAACCAGGACCCGCGATTTCAATTTTTTGAATGAGTGGAGTGGAAGGAATCGCATCCACTATCATTTTTGCCACATCGCGCGGATTTTTTCCTAATGGTTTTGCCAACATTAATGCAACATTACAGGCATAATCGCCATGTTTTTTATCTTTGGTAGCCTCGATTTGAATAGGAGGAACTTCTATCGCTAAAGTCGCGAGCGCGTTTTGTATTATTTCTGCAATTTGTGGTTTTGTCATGACGTTGCATCCTTTTTAATCTTAGGCCAAGGGTCCTTATTATTCCTTTCGCGATGTAAAGTTTCAATAGTATGGGCGAAAACTTCGGGATCTGTGAGTATTTTTCTATAGATAGTTGCGGACATCGTTAAACTGAGAGTTTTATTTTTTAATTAATATATTGAAAAATATAGAAAAAGCTTCGATTACTGCAAAAATGTATTTTTGTACATCCTATTTTAGTTTTTAAAAAAAAGTACACTGCGGGTCTGGTTATGGATCGACTGCGTTGGCAAAAAGGACATGCCATCACTCCTCGTTTTGTGTATTCAAGGATGGCTTTGGGCCAAGGATTGCCAACCATTTTGGTAGGACGGTGAACAAAAACCGTCCCCTTTTTTAGACTGATCAATCAATCTTCTTAAATTTGGCCTTCTTTGTCCGCAGAAAATCCAAGTACTAAAAAGATCACTGCAATCACAAAATGTAATACATTATCAGCCATGTTAATGTGTATCAATAATAGATCCCCTTGACGAACATAGCCTGCAATCGCAATTAAACCAAAAATTATCCCGAAAATTTGAAAAAACATACGATCCGCCTTCCATTTCGTCGAGCATAATAAAGCAATCACACCAATCACGATAATAATAATGTTATGCATTTTATCAACTTCAAAAGTACCGAATAGAAGATAATTTTCAAAAAAGCCTGGGAGAAAACCTGCGACACCAAAAAGAATAAAAAATATACCAAAAAGCGTGGAAACAATACCTAAATACATTGTGACTACCTCCTTTTAATTCACGAATGAATTATAACTGATTCGGGGGGGAGAGTCACATGTTAGACAAAAGTACCGAAATTTAGTACCATAACAAAATGAAATCAAAACATCGTGAAACTTTTAAAAAAATTTTCAAAATTCCTGTTCAATCTGGAATCATTTGGAAAGAAATAGAATCCATGCTTAAAGCATTAGGCGCGGATATTTCGGAAGGGAGGGGTTCACGCGTTAGGATTGTCTTAAACGATATTCGTGCAGTATTTCACCGACCTCATCCAAAGAAAGAAACCGACAAGGGCGCGATTGTTTCAATGAAACGTTTTCTATTAGAAGCGGGGGTAAATGAAGATGATTTATAAAAACTATGTTGCGCATATTGCATTTGATGATGAGGCTGAAATTTTTCATGGAGAAGTGATTAATACTCGTGATGTTATTACGTTTCAAGGATCAACCGTAAAGGAATTGAAAAAAGCATTTAAAGATTCCATTGACGATTATCTTGAATTCTGCAAAGAACGAAATGAAGAACCTGATCGTCCTTTTTCTGGCAAATTTAATCTAAGATTGGATCCCATTTTACATCGAGAAATTTCTATTGCTGCCAAAAGACATCATATGAGTCTAAATGAATGGGTTTCAGAAGCTATAAAACATCATTTGCATGAATAAGTCAATAATGAGTACCTTCGGTACAAAATTTAAGTTTTAGGTGGAGAATGAACTCCACCTAAAACCCATGCCACCAAACAAAACTTCGTTAAATTTATGGTAGCGGTATTCAACCGTTTAAGGAAGTTTTGATAAAATGTACACAAATAGTCTAGAAATAACAATGGCATTTTTTTTATTTGTCTCGTAGAATTCACGACGCTTTAAAATAATAATAATGTAATTAAGGAAAATAATATGAGAATTGATATCACTGGATTAGACAAAGCTGAAGTACTCCTCGCGTTATACAACAATGCAAAATTTACCGGACCTAAATTTTCTTTACAAAAACTTTTCGGTGGCTTGATGGGTAAACCACGTCCTGCAACACTAAAAAGCGCACAAAAAGTCATTGAAGAGTGGAATGTAAGGGGTCAATATTTTTTTGATAGTGTTGATCTAGGATCTGGGTCAAAGCCATTAAAAATCGAAATATCTGGCACGTTCTTCGAATCTTCTGATTATGATAGTTATCACGGCCCGATGGTTGCATACAACACCATTTATGCTCTAAAAAATTTACAAGAAGCGAAAAATCATACTGTCGCTATCAATACCCCAGTGGAAGAAAAATCCAACGATTTAATCATTGCAAAAGTTGAAGATAATGAAACTTTTAAAACAGATCATGTCGGTCGATGCATTATTAAAGGCGATGTGGGTTCCGGTGCGGAAGTCGACTGCCGTAATAGCGAATTAATCATTATGGGAGATCGCGGCGATAATGTTACTTTGCGCTGCTTCGGCGAACCTACCTTTCACGGTAAAAGAGGGAATGATGTCACTATTTATGCTTATCGAAGCAATGGTAAATGCAGAATGGAGCGCATTGGAATCGATGGTGATTATAATGGTGGTGGTGTTATCAGCACTGGTTTGACGCAAGCACAACTTGAAGAAATTTTGAAAAAACCGAGCATTGGTACTGAAGAAACAAAATCCATTGAAACTCGCCCGCCAACTCCCGTGAGTCCAGTGTCACCCGTCAGTCCGGTCAGCCCAACGAGTCCCGTGGCGAGCACAACTGCTTCCAAGGGTTCATTCACTGCAATAGGAGTGGGTGGAAGTGTTTATGCAGCACCAGGCGCGTCAGTGAATATTCAGGTTCAGACGATAGATTTGAGTGGATTGGAGCAGGAATATAGGCGTTTGAAAGGTTAAGGAAATTCGTTCCCTTTTAATAAACATAAGTATAGTCAAAGAACTCGTCGTCCCGCGGCTTGTCCGCGGGATCCAGTGACATACTTATATGCCATTCTGGATCCCGCGGACAAGCCGCGGGACGACGTTTATGTAGAGACCCATATTTTTCAAAGAGGATTAATTTTCCGGATCTTCTTCTAAAGGCGCCACAAAATCACAAGGCTTATTGGGACATGCCATTTCGGTACCACGTTTTTTCGTGACTTTAATGGTAAGCAGCGGCCATGCGCATTTTGGGCAAGCTTTTTTGATGGGCTCGTTCCAAATCGCATATTTACAATCGGGATAGCGGCTACAGGAAAAAAATACTTTTCCACGGCGCGATTTTCTTTTTAACATAGAACCTTGATGACACTCCGGACATGGTACGCCGGTATCCAAAGGTTTTTGCAATGATTCGATGAAGGTACAATTGGGATAACTCGTACACCCAATAAATTTACCGTATCGCCCGGTACGAAGTTGCAACGCATTGCCACATTGCGGGCATGTGCGTCCTTCCACAATTTCAGCTGTCACAACATTCGCCTTATCTTCATCCACGCCGCGCGTATAGCTACAATCCGGATAACCCGTGCAGCCAATAAAACGATTATAACGTCCTAAACGAATGGATAATGGTTTGCCGCATAAAGGACAGGCTTCATCTAATGCTTCTTGGGTAACATCACTACGTTTTACGGTTTCTAAGACATCATCAACTAAATGTTTGAAAGGGGACCAAAATTCAGAAAGTAAAGGCACCCATTCTTTTTCACCACCCGCAATGAGATCAAGCTCATTTTCTAATTTTGCAGTGAAATCATAATCCACATATTGCGTAAAATGTTGCGTTAAAAAACGATTCACAATACGGCCCACATCTGTCGGGCGAAAACGTTTCGTTTCTAAAATGACATATTCACGATTTAATAAAGTATAAATAATCGCAGCGTAGGTCGAAGGACGACCAATGCCATAATCTTCGAGTGCTTTAATTAAAGTCGCTTCGGAATACCGCGGCGGTGGTTCTGTAAAATGTTGGTTGCAATTCAATTCAACAAGTGAAACGATTTCACCTTCTTCCAATGGCGGAAGAATTTTTTCGTCATCCGCGTCATTTTTCTTCTGATCATCAAAATCTTCTTGATAAACGCGAATAAAACCAGGATCCGTAATCACAGAACCTGTTGCATGAAAAATATTGTTTTCACCACATTCCAAATCAACAGAAACCGTATCAATCGTTGCATGAATCATTTGACATGCAACCGTACGCTTCCAAATTAAGTCATATAATTTAAGTTGTTCAGGATTTAAATGTTCTTTTATTGAATCCGGTGTGCGTAATGCAGAAGTCGGACGAATAGCTTCGTGAGCTTCTTGCGCATTTTTGGCTTTGGTTTTATAGACACGTGGTTCATCTGGGATCTGATCTTTCCCATATCTTTCTGAAATAAATTGACGTAACTCAGCAATTGCTTCATCCGCCATATTAACGGAATCGGTACGCATATAAGAAATCAAACCGACAGCGCCGCCACCAATATCGATACCTTCATACAATTGTTGGGCGGTGCGCATCGTGCGTTGCGCAGTAAATCCTAATTTGCGGGCGGCTTCTTGTTGCAATGTCGATGTAATAAAGGGGGCTGCAGGATTACGCTTTCTTTGTTTTTTCTCAACTTTGATAACACGTAATTTGCCTTTGGCTATTTTTAAAACTTTATCGCGAACGGCATTAGCATCTGCTTCATTCGTTAAAGAAAACTGCTCGAGCTTCGCACCTTCAAAATAGGTTAATTTCGCTTTAAAAGGTTGATCTTTGGTATTGAGGTCCGCGAAAAGATCCCAATATTCTTGGCTTTCAAATTTTTCAATTTCTTCTTCACGCTCGACAATCATCCGCAACGCAGGGCTTTGTACGCGACCCGCAGATAATCCGCGACGAATTTTACGCCATAATAATGGCGATAAATTAAAACCTACTAAATAATCGAGGGCACGTCTTGCTTGTTGAGAATTGACAAGATCCATCGAAATTTCTCGAGGATTTTCGATTGCCGCTCTGACCGCAGCGCGCGTGATTTCATGGAAAACCACACGATGTACGGGTTTATCTTTTAAGGTTTTTTTGTCTTTTAAAATGGAATAAATATGCCAGGAAATTGCCTCACCTTCGCGATCAGGATCGGTTGCGAGATAGAGCGCTTCGGCTTTTTTCATCGCAGTAACGATGGCCGTCACATGTTTTTTATTTTTTTCGATCAGCTCATAATGCATCGCAAAATCATGGGCGGTATCTACCGCACCTTCTTTGGGTAATAAATCCCTGACATGCCCATAAGAGGCAAGCACACTAAACTCAGTTCCAAGATATTTTTTAATCGTTTTCGCTTTAGCAGGCGACTCAACGATAACGAGATTTTTCGACATACAACGAATTATCCTTAATGTAAAACATCAAACGCATCAGCAAGCACCATATCTTGCATAAGTGTTAATGCTGATTTTTTTTCTGGTTGGCTGAAAAGTACCATCAATATGACCCATTTGATACGTCCAAGATCCACTTCCCTAGGATCTAAAGCCATCACTCGATCAATCGCCATTTCTCGGGTCATGGGGTCTAAAATACCGACTTGTTCTAAATATATCAAGAAACCTCTACCATCTACTCCAATTCGCTCCGCTTCTTCCGGTAGATAATGACGAATGGCATGTGGGGCGACTTTGGGGGCATCTGCGACGGATAGCTGGAATTGCACCAAGCCATCTAACCATTGTAATGCACGATTAATTTCGTAACGATCAAAACCAATTTTCTCAAGTTCTACTATCAGAGTTTCATTATCCATCTTTAATGCAGCGTTGCTATCCATGTAGTTTTCGAACAAAAACATCAGTATTTCAAACATAGTGTCCACTCATTTAAGGTTGCATCATTGACGAATTCGGACATATCCACCAGGAACATTCTGAATATATCCCTGCAACTCCAAATATAACAGAATGGAGGAAACTTCGCTCGTCGTCAATCCAAAATGTCGGATGATAACATCCAATGGCGTGACTTCATAACCTATATTTTGCAATATTTTCCGCGATTTTTCATCGATGCAAGCCCCATCTTTTATTGCTAAGTGTTTGAATTCTGACAAAATATCTTCCACACATTCCACCAATTTAGCTCCTTCTTTTAATAGTTGATGGCATCCTTTGACTAAAGGATTGTGAATAGAACCCGGCATGGCAAAAATCTCCCTTCCCTGCTCCAAAGCAAAGCGCGCGGTGATCAAAGAGCCGCTTTTCAACGCCGCCTCGATGACCAAAACCCCCAAAGAAAGACCGCTAATAATGCGATTGCGACGGGGAAAGTTCTTTGGTTTTGGCTTTTCATCCGGGGGAAACTCAGAAATAATCACGCCTTTCTCTAAAATCTCTTCCCTCAACTTCCGATGGGAATATGGATATATATTATTAAGTCCTGTACCGAGAACCGCGATGGTTTCGCCCCCGCTCTTGATCGCACCGCGATGCGCTGCCGCATCAATTCCCAATGCCATACCACTTGTGATAACCATACCTTTTTGAGTAAGTGCACCTCCAAAATATTCGGCATTTTCCTTGCCCATGAGCGTAGGATTTCTTGATCCCACAATTGCAATTTGTGGTTTTGATAAAATGTCACTGTTACCTTGGGTAAATAATAGGAGCGGCGCATCATGTATTTCACGTAAGAGTGACGGATAATTCATATGCTCCAAAGTGAGAATGTCAGCATGATGTTGTTCGGACCATTGAAGGTCAGATTCTGCTAATTTCCAGTTCGGATTTTTTATACTTAAAATTTGATTTTCTTTAAAACCTGCTGTCAGCAGTGCATGATGTGATGCCGAAAAAATATTTTCAATTTTTTGAAAATACGCTAATCCACGACGAATCGTCGTGGGACCAATACCGTTCAAACGAACGCAAGCGAGCCAATGTAAAATATCATTAGGGATGATCAAGGGAGTTCCGGGATAAAAAATAAAAAGTAGGGAGGAGGATTGTAAATAAAAAAGGGGGAGATGCCAAGGATTTTTCCGCCGTCGTCCCGCGGCTCGTCCGCGGGATCCAGTAGCAGCGGATATGCCACTCTGGATCCCGCGAACAAGTCGCGGGACGACGAGTTCTTTGACTTGTGTAGAGACCTCTGTTTGTTAAAGGGGGCAAAATACTTTATCCCCGAAACTTCGAAATCTTCTTACACTCCTCTTTTAACGATTCGACATTCAATTCCTTCGAGTCTAAATGCATTTTTAATGTTTGATAAAAAGTATTTCTTTCAACTCCGCGTATATTAAAAACCGAATATTTCCAGAGTTTCATCATCTCACAACGGTCACGAATGATTTTTTTTACGCGAAATAACCATTGATAAGGATCCTCAATTTTTTTATTTGCATCGAATATTTCTGCAATACCATCTGCGACAGAAAAAGTTTTATTTTGCAAAAGAATATTCGATCCGCTACAACAGGTAGGACGCCATAAATGTGGATTTTTCATGAGACTTTCTTTTATAAACGCTTTTAATTGCAAAATAGCTATTTTTTCATCTTCTCGATTTTTAATAAGTGTTTTTTCTTCTATCATTTTAAGAAGACACGCCTCTAAACGTCTTGATATTCCATCTTTGGATTCAAAAAATGATAAGGTAAAAGCATTTTCATGATTTACCAATGCCATGAATTCTTGTAATGGTTCATACATTTCTAAAGATTTTTTTGATAACTGTTGTTTGATTTCAGCGTAATGGGTATCGATCACCAACTTAAGATCGATGACAATTTTAGCTTTTGCCTGTATCAATTGCAGGTTTTTTTGAATATCTTGAACCACCTTTTCACGCTCAATCAATGAAGAATGGTTAGTATTTTCGAGAATATCTAATTGCTGATAAATGTATTCCTCCACCTCATGCAAAAAACTGGCTTCAGTCAGTAGCGTAATGCCATGTGAAAAAAAAGTAAAACACAATGGCAAAATCGAATGCATTGTTTTTATTAACTGAAACTCTCGATCAATTAATTTTTTTTCAGCTTGTAACTCATCAAGTCTCTGAAACTCTTTCATAAAAATTGCACGAAAATCGCCTAATAAACTTTCCGGAAATTCACCAATGAACAATGTGAGATAATGCGTCATTCGATTTTTTAAATTGAGCATTTCATTAAAAAGTACACTCCATTCCTCAAATTCCAGTGTTGATTCATCTAATAAAAGTTTAGATTGCTGTTGTAAAGATGATTTTTTTTCATCATCCACGGGTTTAATCTCGTGGAAATTCTTGGCAAACATCGCGTTAATTTTTTTTATTTTCTCGTTCGCAACTGAGTATTTTTGAAAAGCAGATTGATACAAAAAAGAAAAATGAAAAAATTCTTCAACCACATTTTTTAAGTTTGCGAGATGCACGACTGCGATATTTTCTATGTTTTTCGATTTTTCGAATGCCGAATTATTTTCATGTTTGATTTCTTCTTCAAATTTGTTTTTCAACAATTTAAGATTCAATTCGTTCTGTTTTACATTACGCAGAATACATTCTTCGTCATCTTCTAACAGTATTATTTTTTTAAGATGGGAAACAATAATTCCACTCTTCATCATTTTTAAAAAAGAAAAATTATTTTTTTCTAAATTAGTTTCAATAATATCCAACGCTTTCATATCCTCATAAAAATAACAAACTTGTATCATTCTGTTTGTCATAGAGATTAATGCTTTTAATGTAAAACAAGAAAAATCGAAGTGTTTTGCCTCCGAAGATCGCGCGCCTTTAGACTTAGACATGGTACGCCCAAAATCCAATTCATACGGAGAAAGACTTTGATTGATCGCGCAAACTTCTCCAAATTGATGGGAGAATTGTTTAAATGTTTTGGGCCACGATTTGAAATTTTTAGCGATAATAAAATCACGATAATCAGATGCACTTTTTTGCAAGGCTTTAACATATTTTTCTTTTGTCTCTGCCAACATTTCCATACTTTCTTTCTGAAGATCCATTCGTTTTTCTTCTAAAGCATGATTCATGGATTGTTTTTTTTGTCTTTGCGAATCGACAAAGCCACTAATTTTTTTTAAGAAAGTCGTAGCAATATGCTGGTAAAACGCTTCGACCATTGCTTGTAATTTTAATTTCTCCGATCCATTTAATAAGTTGTTGGGTCTCTGCATCTCTCGAATGGATTCTAATAGATTCAGTTTTTTTTCCATACATGTTTTATGTATTTTATCTGAAATTTCCGTCATTTTGTTTTCCGACACGGAAACTGTTAACACTTCGATTCTTCCATTCATATTTTTCTCCAATCAAAGCGACAAACTTCCCTCTACTTCACAAAACCGCATCCCAAAAAATCTTCGCAATATTAATATTGCATTGCGTATCCAATTCACGAATACCGGTTGGACTCGTAATATTAATTTCTGTGAGATAATCACCGATTACATCAATACCCACAAAAACTAATCCTTTTTCACGTAAATAGGGACCTACGCTTTCGCAAATTTCGTTGTCTCTTTTGGTAAGTTTCATCGCGACACCTTTCGCACCACGCACCAAATTTCCTCTAAATTCTCCATCCGCAGGAATACGTGCGAGCGCATACGGAATAGGTTCTCCATTAATTAAAATAATTCTTTTATCTCCCTCGGTAATTTCAGGAATGTAACGTTGCGCCATGATATAACGCGTCTCATTCGCCGTTAACATTTCTACCGCGACAGAAAAATTAGGATCTTTCGATGTTAAATGAAAAACTGCAGTTCCACCCATTCCCTCTAGCGGTTTTAAAACAATATCTTTTTCTTCACGAAAAAAATCTGCGAGCAATGCCTTACTTCTCGTGATCAATGTTTTCGGCGTATATTCTGGAAATATACTCGCAAAAACTTTTTCGTTAAAATCACGTAAGCTTTGCGGTTTATTAATAACACGCGTACCAGCGCGTTCTGCAATTTCTAAAATATAAGTCGTGTAAATATATTCAAGATCAAATGGCGGATCTTTTCGCATTAAAATTAAATCTAAGGATTGTAATGCTATCTCGTTTCTAACGCCTAATTCATACCACTTTTTTTCATCATGAAAAACTTTTAATAATCGGGATGTACCAAACGCTTTTCCATCACGAATAAATAAATCATGTTGTTCGAAATAGTGAATTTCAAAATGTCGATCATGCGCTTCCCATAATAATGCAAGCGTACTATCTTTTTTGTAATGGATCGTTTGTATTGGATCCATCACAATGCCTAATTTTATCGTCATTTTTTCTGCTCCAACATTTCTCTTGCCGCCGCTAACATACTCAAACGTGCAATCACGCCATAGGTATAAAAACGATTTTGACATTCGCCAGGAGATGTATTTTCTGCGGGTTTATGACAACTTTTTTGAAACGCGAGCGGTTCAAAATGCATGCCAGGAGAATTTAAATTTTCATCGTGTCCACGTTCTTTGTGCACGCGATAAAATCCACCTACGACTCGCTGTCCCCATAAGTACACCACAGGTTCTGCAACGGAATTATTCGCGCCCCACGTTTCAAACGTATAAACGCCTTCTTGCACGATCACGCTATGCACCGGCTGGCCACCTTTGGTTTTTGCCATTTGCGTACGCTGTTTACGATTCAAATCCAGTATTTCTGACACATCTCGTACCGTCATGACGGCCATACCATAAGTACCGGCATCTGCTTTCACAATAACGAATGGCTTATTTTGAATGTGATATTCATCATATTTTTTTTGAATGTCTTTTAATAATCGATCGACATTTTTCGACAAACAATCTTGACCATCCCGATGCATGAAATCCACTTCACCACAATGTCGAAACAGCGGCGCAATAAACCAAGGGTCGATATTGAGTAACTGCGAAAATTCATTCGCGACATCCGCGTAATATTGAAAATGGCCCGACTTTAATCGTTGATGCCATCCTAACTCAGCTGGTGGAATTATTGGTTGAGATAAATGTTGTAAAATATCGGGAATTCCATCGGATAAATCATTATTTAATAAAATCACATCGGGCGTAAAATCGTGAATGTGCAAACGATCATCGGATCGTTCTACCGATACCAATGGGATTTTCTCACCATTTGGTAAAACAATATCTGATGCATTTTCTAAAAGCGATCCAACTTGTACTTCAAAATTAGCCTTTTTTAATATGTCTAATAACGTTTGAATATTTACCCAATAATAGGGATTTCGCGTGTGATTTTCAGGAATTAATAAAATTTTTTTTGCGTTTCGGGAAAATTGCGTAATGGCAATGCGTGCCGCTTCAATGCATAAAGGTAAAAAATCTTTATTTAAATTATTAAAACCCGCGGGAAATAAATTCATATCGACGGGTGCTAATTTAAATCCGGCATTTCTTAAATCGACCGAACCATACACCGGTGCCGGACTCATGTTCCATTGATGCGAAAACCAATTTTCAATATCACTTTCTTTACTTATAAATTCTTGCTCTAACAAATTTAATGGTCCTGTTGTTGCTGTCGTCAAATGGGGGGTTTGATGTTGAGAATTAGTTTGCATTTTTATCCCTCTCGGTTATTTTTTTCAAATGTGTTAGAAAATGATCGGCATTCATTTCACCGATTATCCTTGCAGGACGATTTTCCAAACCGTCGCTGCCAAAAAATAAAAAAGTCGGCGGTGCGATGACATCGTAACGATGCATCATTGCCTCATCAAAATCATTATTTTTTGTAACATCAATACGCAATAACACAAATTCTTTTAATGCGTCAATCACTTCAGCATCTGTAAATACATGACGCTCCATATCGATACAAGCAACGCACCAATCCGCATAAAAATCGACGAGGACGGGTTTTTGATCTTGTTTTGCTTTTGCTAAAGCATTATCGAATGCCTTCATATCGGCAATGGTGCGCGGATTCAAATGAATGGTAGTCGTTCCATTTTCCCACGGATGAAAAGGATCTTTCCCCCCGATAAATCCTCCAATCACGAGAATGAAGCCATAAATTAATATTAATAATGCAATACTCCGACGTATTAATCCGCGGTCGGTTTCCGTTTTTCGAAAAATCTTCATGGAAAATGCAACGAAGATCAATAAAATGCCCCATAAAATCAGCGTAACAGAAGGCGGCAACAAACGTCCTAATAGACCGATGGCAAGTGCAAGTAAAACCACCCCCACCAATCGTTCAATAACAACCATCCAGCCGCCAGCTTTAGGCAATAATTTTCCTGCAGATGCGCCGAACAATAGCAAAGGAATGCCCATGCCCAATCCTAAAAGAAATAATGCAATGGCACCTAATATCACATCGCCAGACTCTGCAATATATGCAAGCACACCGACTAAGGGGGCACTCACACAAGGCGAAACAATGAGACTCGAAATGCCACCCATCAAAAATACGCCGAGATAAGTGCCGCCTTTTTGACGATTACTGATATCCGTGATGCGCTTTTGAAAACGCGCGGGTAAACGTAATTGATAAAATCCAAATAATGAAAACGCAAGTACCGCAAACATAAGACTAGAGATCACGATCACCCACGGTTGTTGTAACGTGGTTTGAATGCGGCTACCAATGAGCGCGATAATGATGCCAGCAATCGCATAACTCATTGCCATACCCATCACATAGGCAAGAGACAAGAAGAACGTTTTTAAGGGAATATGTTTAAAACGATGCCCCACGATAATACTGGATAAAATAGGTATCATAGGCAGTACACAAGGCGTAAATCCTAATAATAAACCAAGTCCTAAAAAGCTTAATAAAATCATAAAATAATTTTTGTTTTGGAATATATTTTTGACATTATCTTCTTCTGACACCATCGAAAGATATTTACGTGGCTTGTTTTTAAGGTTTTTAGTGACATTTTCTAAATCTTTTGTCGTCTTTAAATCCACACTCAACAATTTTTCAATAGGACTATAACAAAAGCCATCAGAGGAACATCCTTGGTATCCAATGCCAATATTTAATATTCCCTGCTCCACATTTTCGAGTGGGACTGCAAAAGTGAGGGTTCCTGAATAAATTTGGTATGCCCCACGAATATGATCTTTTTTATTGACGCCAATCGGCAATACCACCTTCCCTAACTTGACCTTACTTTCGGGGGAAAGTGTAATTTTGATTTGATCGCGGTAAAGATAATATCCAGGCGCAATGTGCCATTCTAATAGCAGTTCATGAGGATCTTTTATAATGGTTTCGAGGGGAAACGCTTGATCGGGCGACAGAGGCTGCAATATCTCTTCTGCATAAGTCGTTGAAATAAAAAGACTTAATAGGATAAATAGTAGAAAACGCATAACTTCCTCTTGCTCTTAACCGAAGGACATCATATCGGCTTCGATTCATTCCTGCAAATTCACTCGTGTCCCTTGACACCCGAATTTTTATCGATATTATTTAGCACTCACTACTTGAGAGTGCTAAAATCGCCCCCATATAAGAGTTACCGCTATCTTCAGGATAGCTTTTTGAAATACTAAATTTATCGTGAAAGGAGATAAATACATGAGTACAAGCAAAAAAATCCGTCCACTTTCTGACCGGATTGTAGTTCAACCTCGCGAATTGGAAACCAAAACAGCGGGTGGCATCGTCATCCCAGATACGGCTGACAAAGATAAGCCAATTCAAGGTACCGTCATTGCCATTGGTACTGGTAAATATGTTGATGGCAAATTATTACCTTTACAAGTACAAGTGGGCGACAAGATTTTATTTGGCAAATATGCTGGCACCAATATCAAACTCGATGACAAAGAATACTTGGTCATGCGTGAAGAAGACGTCATGGGCGTATTGGAAGAATAGTTTTTTACTTATTAATTGAATGAAGAGGAATTATTATCATGGCAAACGCTAAAGACATCCGCTCCGCGGAAGACGCACGCCAATCATTGCTCGCAGGCGTGAACAAATTGGCAAATGCAGTGCAAGTCACACTCGGACCATTGGGTCGTAATGTTGTCATCGACAAATCCTACGGCGCACCTACTATTACTAAAGACGGTGTTTCCGTTGCGAAAGAAATCGAATTAGAAGACAAATTCGAAAACATGGGCGCACAGATGGTTAAAGAAGTTGCTTCACAGACTTCGGATGAAGCAGGTGATGGTACAACGACTGCAACAGTACTTGCTCGACAAATCTTAGTCGAAGGCTTGAAAGCGGTTGTTGCTGGCTTTAATCCAATGGATTTAAAACGCGGTATCGACAAAGCAGTTGCGGCAGCAGTTGAAGAATTGAAAAAACTTTCCGTTCCTTGCAAAGATGACAAAGCGATCGCGCAAGTCGGCACCATTTCTGCGAATTCCGATGATTCAATCGGCCGCATTATTGCTGATGCAATGGCTAAAGTGGGCAAAGAAGGTGTGATCACGGTTGAAGAAGGTTCTGGCTTAGAAAACGAACTTGATGTGGTTGAAGGTATGCAATTTGATCGCGGTTACCTCTCTCCATACTTCATCACCAATCAACAAAATATGTCTGCTGATTTAGAAAATCCATACATCTTAATCGTTGATAAGAAAATTTCCTCTATCCGTGATTTATTACCGGTTCTCGAAGCGGTTGCTAAATCCGGTCGTGCATTGTTAATCATTGCGGAAGACGTTGAAGGCGAAGCGCTTGCTACATTGGTTGTAAACCACATGCGTGGAATCGTGAAAGTATGTGCAGTAAAAGCACCTGGCTTCGGCGATCGTCGCAAAGAAATGTTACAAGACATTGCAACGCTCACTAAAGCACAAGTTATTTCTGAAGAAGTGGGTCGTACTTTAGAATCCACCACTTTAAAAGACTTAGGTTCTGCAAAACGCATTCATATCACCAAAGACAACACCACCATCATTGATGGCGCAGGTGACAAAGGTGAAATTACTGAACGCATCACGCAATTACGTGCTCGTATTGCAGATACTTCCTCTGATTACGATCGTGAAAAATTGCAAGAACGCGTAGCGAAACTCGCTGGCGGTGTTGCGGTGATCAAAGTCGGCGCGGGTTCTGAACTCGAAATGAAAGAGAAAAAAGCACGCGTGGAAGATGCTTTACATGCAACCAGAGCGGCTGTCGAAGAAGGCGTGGTTCCTGGCGGTGGTATTGCATTAATTCGCGCACTCCAAGCAGTGAAGAGCTTAAAAGGTGATAACGAAGCGCAAAATATGGGTATTCAATTAACCCGTAAAGCGTTGGAAGCACCTTTACGTCAAATCGTCACCAACGCAGGCCACGAAGCGTCTGTCATCGTGAACAAAGTTCTCGAAGGCAAAGCAAACTTTGGCTTCAATGCGGCAACTGGCGAATTCGGCGATATGTTAGACATGGGTATCTTGGATCCAACCAAGGTAACACGTACTGCATTACAACTCGCGGCTTCAGTATCCGGCATGATGTTAACCACTGAATGCATGATCACTGATCTTCCAAAAGACGACTCAGCTGCCGGCGGCGGTATGGGCGCTGGTGGAATGGGCGGCATGGGAGGAATGGGCGGCATGGGCGGAATGATGTAATTTCGGCCTTTGATCGTGCATAAAGAACCCCGCGAATGCGGGGTTTTTTTTTTGCAATATCACGCTTTCGATAGTTTGATTTTCACCTACTCAAGCACCAATAATTACTCAATAAATTTTTTAATATTCACTTTTTAAACAATAATGAGTTGTCAAATGGGTCGTTTTTAAATAAAATGACTATCAATACTACAAAAGTTACATGACGAGGATATAATGCAAAGCGGCTCCCATTTTCCCATCAATGCCACTATTCCGCAGCAAATAGAATTTGTAAAAACGCAATATCTTGAAAAAAATGGCAACATTTCTGATAAAGAATTTACCGCAGAAGCAGAAATTTATTTAGCAAAGATGTACGATTTTGGTAAAACTGTTACTCAAAACACAGCAACAGCCGTGCAGCTATTATTCTCAGCCTCATCAAAAGGTTATGCTTCAGCACAGTATTCGTTGGGTTACACATATGAAACTGGTGATGGACTCAAACAAGATAGCCTCGAAGCCGCCCGCTTATTCCGTTTAAGTGCTGAACAAGGAGACCAGAAATCGTTAAACCAGCTTCAGAGAATGACATCTCCTTATGGTACCTACCAATTAGCAATTTATTATAAAAATCGTTCCAATTTAAATGACGTACCATTACCTTTTATTATAGATATCCTAAAAAGATATCCCGATGACTACGCCATCATTAAAGCGTATTTAACACCGCAAAGACTTGAGGAATTAGACGAAGCTTTAGAACAAGCCTTAGAGCCTTCTCGATTGTCATCGATTCTAAAAAATGCCTCCGCACCTTTTACAGACCATACTTCCATTATGGTTGATGTAGAACGTGATGCAAAAGAACTTTATGAAGAAGGCCTCGAATTCTTAGAGGAAAATGGTACAGTAAAAAATCTGGAAGCAGCAGAGCGTAGCATTAGTTTAGCGGCTCATAAAGGTTATGCTGATGCACAATTTCATCTTGCAAAAATGTATGGTGAATCAAAAGATCGTAAAAAATTAAAAGAAGTCGTCCCCTTATTATCTGCAGCAGCAGAAAAAGGGCACCCCAGAGCGCAAATGACTCTCGGTTATTTTTATCAGCGTGGAATAGCTGTTAAAAAAGATCTAAGTAAGGCTGTAGCATACTATCGTTCCGCAGTAAAACTTGGAAATGACCAAGCACAATATCGCCTCGGACTTTGTTATTTGAAGGGAGAAGGATTACCTCAAGATAAAAAAGAAGCGATGCGCTTATTAAGATTAGGTGCCGAAAAAAAATTTGACAAAGCCCTCAAAGAATTAAAATCACTTGCAAACGGCTATTGGGGATTTTTTGGAGATCCTTATGCAAAATATCATGTAGCACTTCTTGAAAAGAAAAAAATACCGACCAATATCCGTATTGTTATCGAAATGATAGAAAAAGATCCTAACGATTTGGTAATGATTGAAGAGCATCAATTGCTAAAACCAACTGATATTCAAAAATTAAAAAATCTAATAGAACAAAGAAATGTTTTGCTAAACCCTTCACGTGATGTTATTTCACCTGATATATCAGAAGCCCATCGGCTATTAGAACAGGCTGCAAAAGCGGGAAGTGAAAATGCGAAGTTTCGATTATTCTATGCAGATTGGTTATATCACCAAGCGCTTCAACATCTGAAAGTTAACAATAATAAAGACGCCGCAGAATACTTGCGAAATGCCGCGGAATCTGGAAGCAAAAAGGCTTTTCATCGCTTGAAAAAAATGGCTCAAGGTCCATTTTGGGGATTGTTTGGCGGGGGGAATCATGATGCCATTTACCAACTTTCATGTTTACAAAAAAAGCCTTTGCCAGAACCGAATGAAGATACCAACGCATCCACAGCTTCGCCAATGGAATTTAAGATGCAAAAATCCCAAGCCTTAACCATGGCTCCATTGATGCTAACTGCATCTTCACCAGTAGTGAAAGCTAAGAAAGAAACAGAAAAGCCCGTTAAAAATTTGGTTACCGTGCCTGTAGCGAAAGCATCTCATGCGGAACCAACAGAACCTAAAGTAAATCCTTGCTCAAAATTTGCAAAAAAATATTCCTCAAAACCGTTACGTCAGCAGAAGCTACGCAAAATGTTTGGTTAGTATGACTGACAAAACCTATATTGCGACCCGCAAAGTAGGTTTTTCGTAAAGATTATTTGGATGCAACTTTGAAGTTAGCCGTGATAAAAAACCTAATGGGGAAGGAGATTTTTTTAATTCCGCAATTTCTTCATTCTGTTCGCGAATAATATCATTTTGTTTTATTAATTTTTTTTCTAAGCGTGCAATATATTTTTTCGTTTCTAATTTTTTCTTGATGCCTTCCAAAATATTATCTTTTTTATAAATTGCATACGTTTCTAAAATTTCTTCTTTTTGTTTTACCATCGGTGCGACTTTATCTCGAACCATATTATGGAATGCAACATAAAAAAGTATCGCACCGATTAACGCAGTAATGCCTAATATTACCCATCCCCAAGGCCCTGTTAATGCAAGCGCGCCAAAACCAATGGTGAGAAATACTTCGTCTGCAGCGGTGAATAACATACCGAAAATAAGTAATGCTGTTTTTGCGGCTTTTCCTTTTCTTCCTTCTTCTAAATGTGAAACGCGTTCTTTTGTTTTTGAAATCGAGCGATCAAATTTCATGAGTAATTTTACATAATTTTTATAATCACTCGCATTCATTATTTTTTCTTTTTCAGAATGTATCGCTAAATGTTTTGCAATTTCATGCGTGACTTCAATTTGATATTGATTAATATTAAATGTAGTTTTCAAATTTTTGGCAAATTGAAATCCCATATGTTTACTTAATTCTTCTGCCTCAAAAGCCGTAAATAATGCTAACGCAATCAGAAACAAAGCCGATCCCGTTGTCCAAATAACAGGGCTTGGCACAACAACGGGTAATAAGTTAATGATAGCTTGTGCCGCATCATAGCCGTGTAAATAAGCAATCCAGCTACCACCGACAAATAGAAAATAATAAATACCATGAATAAATCGCGATGGTTTTTTGCCTTCATTTTCCGGTTTTTCTTCGCACACTTCATTTAATGTTGCTTCCATGATGGCAAGTTTATAGTATTCTAGTGCGATTTTAAGCTCATCTTTATTTTTACTTGTTTTTTGTTTTGCATATTCAATTTCTAATATGTCATCGATTAAATCAAATTGCGCCATCAAATCGGTGATTTGACATTCCGCAAATGGATTTTTTTCTTCTAAGTGTGGCCAATAAGCTTTTTCATCGTAATTTTCAAGGGTTTCTCTAAATTCAGATAATGTTTTTAAAGTTTTATCATTTAATTGAACTCGAAAACTATGCGTTTGTTTTAACTCAGGCTTTAATTCGGATTTTAATTCGGAATGAATTTGCGCATGAGATGACTGCATTGTTATATTTCCTTTATGACATTCATTACAATAGCAGTCATCTATGTTAATAGATAAAAATTAAGAGAACATTAAGATAGCTGTTTTAACGTTTTCCCATCATGCTTTTAATTTTATCTTTAATGCCAGGTCGTTTTGGTTCTATCAATTCTTTTAGAGAAATTTGCACAATATTCTTATCTTTATCGAGCAAGCAAACTTGATTTTGAAATCCGATGACAAAATCCGATGCAGGTTCTTTAAATGAAATGCGATGCGATATTCCAGTTTTTAATTCAAAACAAAATCCCACTTTCGAAGTATCAATAGATTTTTCGTCTTTTGAACGCTCTACACCCGTCAAGTATTCGCCATTACTCGACATTTTTAATTGAAATAAAGAAGGTAGGGTATAATTTTTATAATCTTTTGCATCGTTAAGATTTTTCCAGATAGTCAATTGATTAATGTCTTCGTGATAGGCTATTAAACCATACGATGAAGAAAGTAATTGGATAGTACTCGAGCTTTTGCCGTGCGTGTAATCCCCAATGCTACAAAAAATTTTGACATTAGTATAGCCATTTACTTCCAATAATTTAATTTTACTATCACTCAAAGCGACTGCTAATAATCCGGGAGAGATACTCTTTAAACCTGCCATGGATATGATTTTAATCTCGGGTGATTTTGTTTTATAAATAGATCTGTCAGGAATGGGCTCTTTTTTTTCTGTTCTTGCTTGTACTTTTAAATGCATATATTTCTTTTCAGAATGAAAAAAGCGATCTGGCTTCGCATGCGTTAATTCATATAAAAAAATTTCATTTTGATTTTGATTGATACAAGCAATTTTCATGATAAAAGGTGAATCTGTCAAAATCGTCGCAGTATGAGGCAAAATAGGCTGGGTTATTGTAGTATGCCCGTCCATTTTATATGAAATATTCTCATAAAGTTGATTCTCAATCATCATCCTTTTTTTTCCATCGCCAAAATAACTCTGATGAAAAAAAATGCCATTCGGTAAAATATAAGGGACAGTGTCGCAAGGATAAGAACATTGACGTGAAGAATAGTGTCCGGGCAGTGAATACGAATAAGAATAAGTTAAATTGCTGTTTTGCGAGGAAGTGGTCGTTGTTCCTGGCTCTGTAAATTTTGCATAAATCGCGACTGCGGGATGTTCGACAGGAAATAAAGTTGTTATGGTTTTTCTAGGTGTTGTCATTTTTACTTATCCTTAAGTTATTATTATAAAAAAAATGATTATATGAAATTATTCGTGAGCTGCAAGGTTTTTTAAATGGCAAACATATTTAAAATAAAATTGGTGAGAAAATAAATCGGTGGGAAAAGAATAGCGGATAATAATCCTGTAAACATCATGATGAGTAAAATAAAAAATCCATAGGGTTCAATTCTAGAATATTTCCAGGCAATTTTTGGGGGTAAAATGTTGTAAAATACTTTACTACCATCTAGCGGTGGAATGGGAAGTAAATTTAAAACACCTAGCATCACATTAATACCGACGCCCGCGAGACCCATTTTCACTAATGGAACACTAAACCATGGTGATAAATTTTGTGTGGATTTGGCAAGGAGTGCCCACAATAGAGCCATTAAAAGATTGGAAATGGGACCCGCTAATGCGACAAAAATCATATCTAACCGCGGATTTCTTAAGTTCCGCGCATCGACTGGGACCGGTTTCGCCCATCCAAAAATAACAGGGCTAAATATAATCAAAAGAATGGGAATAATAATGGTGCCCACTAAATCGATATGCTTCATGGGATTTAAGGTAAGACGACCCGCTAATCGCGCAGTTTGATCACCAAACTTCGATGCAACCCAACCATGCGCAACTTCATGTACCGTAATTGCAAAAATTAACGGTATCGCCCAAATACAAATTTTTTGAATGAGTGCAGGGTCCATGAGTGAAAGTATAACTTAGAGAGGGATGAGGGGGTCAAGCATAATATGCTGGAGTACAATAAACCTTCACCTTACTTTTTAGTAAGGTGTTTACCATAAACCCTCACCCCTTACCCCTCTCCCACAAGTGGGAGAGGGGATTTTAATGATAATAGTTCCCCTCTACCGCTTGCGGGAGAGGGGTGAGGGTTTGTAGCTTAAATCAATCCTAATTCTTTCACCGCATCCCGTTCCTTTCTAAGCTCATCCAACGTAATCTGAATTTTTTCTTCGCCAAAAGCATCTTGAGTCAAACCAGTGATGACTTTTAATTTTCCACCCTCAGTACGACAAGGGAAAGAGAAAATCAAACCTTCATCCACACCATACTCGCCCTCTGAACAACGTGCGACGGAGAAAGTATCACCTTGTGGCGTTTCGTGATAAAGATCATAAACCCCCATTAAGGCTGCATTCGCAGCGGAGGCGGCCGATGAAGAACCGCGCGCTTTGATAACCGCAGCACCACGAGTTTGCACGGCTTTAATAAAATCATTTTGTAACCAATGCAAATCAGTAATCGTATCGACGACAGGCAAACCATTAATTTTTGCATTGTAAAAATCAGGATATTGCGTTGAGGAATGGTTGCCCCAAATCGTCATTTGTCGAACGACATTCACATCCACACCCGCTTTGATCGCAAGCATCATGCGCGCGCGCAACTCGTCCAATTTTGTCATTGCGAAAAATTGATCGCGCGGCACATCGGGGGCACTATGCATCGCAATTAAACAATTCGTATTGCAAGGATTGCCCACAACAAAAACTTTCACATCTTTTGCCGCATGATCATTAATTGCACGGCCTTGTGTGGTAAAAATACCACCATTAATGCGTAATAAATCAGATCGTTCCATACCATCTTTGCGAGGCACCGCCCCTACTAAAAAAGCACAATTCACATCACGCATCGCTTCTTTGACATCACTCGTGCAAGTGACTTTTTTTAACAAAGGAAACGCGCAATCTTCAAATTCCATCGCGACCCCGCGCAGGGAAGGAAGTGCTTGTTCTAACTCTAAAAGTTGCAATTCAATTTCGGTATCTGGCCCAAAACATTGTCCTGACGCCACCCGAAAAATCAAGGCATACCCAATCTGACCCGCAGCGCCAGTGACTGCAACTTTCATACGTTTTTTCATCTATTTAACCTCGCAAGTAGAGAACGGGTTATTCTAATCACAAAAGACGCGATCTTCAATTGACTTTTGCCTGTATCCACAGTACTTTTGCCCCATAAAAGATAAAAATGAAGGAGTCCAGATGACATCTCTTTTTCCAGAAAATAAAGCAAAAACAGTCCCCTCAAAATTTAAATGTGCACTTTCAGGTGAGGTGATGCAAGATCCCGTATTTATTTTAGGGAGCCCTATGCTTGTTGGCTATGAAAGAAAAAATTTAGAAGATTATTTTGATAAAAATGGACCGGAAGATCCTTATAATAAGAAAGAAGTTGATACTGATGCGGTAAGAGAATTTGTCTCGCTAAGAGTGGAAATTGAGAAATTTACTTTAATTAATTCTCACCTTTGGGGAACGGAAATTCCTTTGTCGAAAAATGCGAAGGTGTAGTCAGGGCCCGTGTCATGCCAGCATGCTTTTAGCTGGCATCCAAGGGCTTCGCTGCATGCCAACTGGATGCCAGCTAAAAGCATGCTGGCATGACAGAGTTTTTTTACCGGACAGTAATGAGTGTCTTTTCACATGCATTCGAAAGTAGAAACCATTCCTCTAACCCTCTACATCCACCTCCCCTGGTGCGTTCGCAAATGTCCTTATTGCGACTTTAATTCGCATGAAGTGAAAAACTCTCTCCCCGAAGAACTTTATATCAATGCATTATTACGCGATTTAGAAAGCCATTTACCGAAAATCTGGGGGAGACGTTTACTTAGTATTTTTTTTGGTGGTGGTACGCCAAGCTTATTTTCAGCGAGCGGCATTGAAAAAATTTTAGAAGGCGTTCATCGACTTTTACGATTTGGACCCGAGATTGAAATTACTTTAGAAGCTAATCCTGGCACGATTGATGAAAAAAGTTTTCGTGGGTTTAAAAGCACAGGAGTCAATCGTTTATCGTTAGGCATTCAAAGTTTACAAGATGAAAAATTAAAAATCCTCGGACGAATTCATCATCGTGATGATGCATTGCGTGCGATTGAAAGCGCGACAAATGCTGGATTTCACAATTTTAATTTGGATTTGATGCACGGTTTACCGAACCAAACTGTCGAAGATGCCGTGGCGGATTTACGAGATGCCTTGCAATTTTCACCCCCACATCTTTCTTGGTATCAATTAACCATTGAACCGCAAACTTTTTTCCATAAAAATCCGCCGATTTTGCCCGTGGATGATGTCTTATTTGATATTCAAGAAAATGGTAAGCGTGAAATTCTTGAAAACGGATTGCAACAATATGAAGTCTCCGCGTACGCACGACCTGATAAACAATGCGTACATAACGTAAATTACTGGGAATTTGGCGATTATCTTGGAATCGGTGCTGGTGCGCACAGCAAAATTACCGATGTCGATAAACAGATAATCGTAAGACATTCGAATGTAAAAAATCCTAAAGATTATTTAGATCCCGGGAAATCTTTTGTTGAAAACGAAAAAATCTTAACAACATCCGAAATTATTTTTGAATTCATGCTGAATGCGTTGCGTTTGACGCACGGTGTAAGTGTGGATTTGTTTCTGCAAAGGACTGGGGTTCCACTGGACCTTATCGAACCTATTTTGAAAAAGGCCAAAGAAAAAAAATTGTTAGTGGATGATTCAAAAATCTTATGTGCTACAGGGTTGGGGCAAAGATTTTTGAATGATTTGTTGCAGATGTTTTTAAAAGAATTTTAGCGTAGTAATGTCGTCCCGCGAACAAGTATGCATTTGTATACAAAAGAGCGCTTGGATTGCCACGCAATGTTGATTATCTTAACTGTTGCGTATGAAGACGCACAGGTTCTCTCATTCTTTCTGTCGGTAATGCGTTATCTCTTACAAATGTTGTAATGGTTTCAATTAATTTATAAGAATTAGTGGTAGATTTAAACATTGCACCGAAGAATAAAAAAGGTGTTTTCCAGCGTTGATTTGGTGCATATAACTGAAATGTATTAAGAACTTTAATTGTGTCCTTATTCCACATATATCTCAATAAATCATCTATATCTTCTTTTCTATCAAAATTAAGTTTTTCTAAACGATCCTTGATCATAATAAGATAGCTTCCCTTATCAAGTTGTCCACCACGATCCCCTATACTTTCTATCTGCGCATCTAATGCATCAATGATTTCTTGAAACGGTTTGCTCATTTTTATTTTATCAGAGGCAGTTACTGCCGAAGGAACAGCGTCAAAATCTTTTTGATCTGAATCAGTTGAAATCGGTGAATCTAAATTTGAATTATCAGATGATGATGAATCAAGACTTTCTTCTTCCTCTATACTTTTCTTTTCACTATCAGATAAGCTTGTATCAGAAAGTGAATTGTTATAATTGCCATCAACCAAAGAATCAAAATCTGAATCTAAAGTAGAGTCAAAAAGGTCATTGATTTCATCCTCATTTTGTTCATTAATATCTTCAACTTCCTTATTTTCGAGAGAATCAACCATTAAGCCCTTTTCTTTAAGTTCTTTTTCTTTAAGTTTTTGCTTTTCTCTGCTTGTAAAGGCTTTTGAGTATTTTTTATGGATTTCATCAAAACTATTAAATAAATTTTCATCGTTTGGCATATCTCACCCCTCAATTCTATTATCTGTCAACTATTGATCAAATTAATAGAATTATGAAACTATTTGTACAATATATCAAAATAGGACAATTTTTGCAACAGGGCGCGATATAAATCGAAAGGGAGGGATAATAATGTTAACTTAATGAATAATAACATAAAATATCAAGCAGACGTAGGAATGTTAACCGTCAAAAATGGTGGATTACGTCGTAAAAAACACGACTAATCCACCCTACATCTGGCATGTTTAACACAAAAACTGGCCGCAATATTCATCGACAAAATGGTACGAAATACCAACACCTGCGAAATTAATATCCTTAATATCATTTCCGCCTTGGATTCTCATATAGCTAAAATCGGCGACCCAGCGCGGAGTGATGTCGTAACTAACGCCGAAGCCGTAGGCGGGCGCGACAATTACACTACCGTTGCTATCTTCTTCACTACTCGTAATAATTGCATCGGATTGTGTTTTGTAGACGATACCAATACCGCCTTTTGCAAATAATGTAATCGGTCCGAAGGGATACATTACTTTTCCTAAAATATCACCGCTATATTCCCAAATATGAGGTTCATGCGTAAAACCACTGACATCAGGGTTATATTCTGAAGGCGTATAATAAGACATACCAAATTCAAATCCAAAATAAGTTTGAACATTGGCTCCCATAAAAACTCGAGCCGCAATGCCGGTATTGGTCGGTGTGACATTGGTTGCTAAGAGACAACTTTTTGGATTAGCGCTATTAAATGGAACACTAGGATCACAAGTGGAAGAATCAGAGGGACCATTAAAAAGTTGTCCAGTATTGATATCCTGAGCGACATTATTTAAATTCGCGTACCCGACTTGTACACCCATATAAAATCCATCGCCCGTCGCAAAAACAAACGGACTCGCAGTTAAACATCCGATCAACATTGCAACACGCGTTATATTTTTTATTTGCATGGATAATCCTTCTTTGCATTAATTTGCAAAGAGAGTAGCACAATCAGCTTTTTCGGGGAAGTGAGTATGGCATCCAAGCGGCTCCGCTGAATGCCAACTGGATGCCACCTCTCGCTACGCTCGGCTGGCATGACAAAGCTTCAACACCTTTGCAAAGAGGTCAAGTTACGAAACAAAAGATGTTAATTCTTGGGTAGAAAGTTTTTCATACCCATCACGTCGATTCTTATTTCTTGAGAAAAAATCACCAAACCATGATGCGCTTTCTTGTTTATTCATTGGCTTTTCTTCTTTCATTTTAGCGATATGTTCTTTTTGCTTTTTTGCGACCGCTTGTGCTTTCTCCTCTGCTTTTTTTGCCACTATCGCATCTGCAATTAACTGCTGACAAACGCCGCGCTCATGAATGCTCGCATAATTAAGCGGTGAGTTACCTAAATTTGATTTGAAATGTAGATCCGCTTTATTCTCAATTAATGCCTTAACAATTTTGGGATTACCTTGCTGAATTGCATCAAAAATTGGGGTATAGCCCTCTTTACTGATTGAATTAACATCCGCTTTTGCTTCAATAAGCGCTTCGGCAATGCTCAAATTATTTTTGTATGCTGCCCATGCCAATGGAGTCTCGACTTTTTTATCTCTTACTTCAACATTGGCATTTGCCTCAATTAATAATTTAGCAAAAGCAGTAAGACTACCTTTCGCTGCCATTAATAGTAACGTACTACCATTTTCATTTTTTGATTCGACATCGGCTTTTGCATTAAGTAATAATTTGAACAAATCTACATCGCCTTGATCAAACGCATGCCAAAGCTGCGTGAGGCCATCCGTGTTTTTGCATTCAACATCGGCTTTAGCATCAAGCAGTGCTTTAATAGAATGAATATTTTTTTTATGAATAGCCCATAATAACGCAGCTTGACCATTCTCATCCTTCACATTAACATTCGCTTTGGCATCAATTAACATTTTGACAGTATCGTGATTACCTTTTTTAGTGGCGATTAAAAGTGAATTCAAATGGTTAGACGTAACGGCTTCAAGGTTTGCTTTTGCATCAATTAATATTTTAACACAAGCGGTATCCTGATTCACAACTGCTGTCAAAAGCGGTGTATACCCACGACTATCTTTACTCTCAATATCGGCTTTTGCATCAAGCAATGCAATGACTGAAGCCGCATCCTTATCGTAAACCGCCCAGGCCAGCACGTCTTCGCCATTTTTATCCTTTGCTGCCACATTAGCTTTGGCATCCACTAATAGTTTTGCGAAATCTGGCTGCTTTGCCTTAATGGCAGCTAAAAGCAGAGTACACTCTTGTTTAATTTTTACATTTACATTTGCTTTAGCGTCAATTAATAACTTTCCACAAGCTAAATTTTCTTTAGTGAGAACACAAGCCAGCGCAGTAAAATTATCTGAATCTGCAAATTCAAGATCCGCCTTTGCTTCAATTAAGGCGCTCACTGCTTTAGCATTTCTAGATGCTGCATACATTAAAGCAGTCATACCAAATTTATTTTGCCCATTCACTTCCGCTTTGCTTTCGATCAGCGCTTGCAAAGATTCAAAACAATCCTTCTGTGCCGCCCACATCAATGGTGTGCTTTGATTGTTATCTTTGATATTAGGATCAGCTTTTGCATTTAATAAAATTTTTACAGAATCTGCGGTAGGCTTTTTTGCGGCTTGAATCAGATGCGTGTAGCCTTCTGCGTTTCTAATATTAAAACTTGGCTTCAGTTTAACTCTTGATGTTAAAAGTAAAACATTGTCGATATCATTTTCTTCGATACATGAAAAAAGTAATTTTTCTGATTTGATTTTTGCTTCGATTTCATCAGCAGTGAATTCTGCATCGTCTGATGGACGGTCCTTCATAAATAATCCTTATTATAAATTTTTAGTTCGGTTCAACCATTATTGTTAATTCTTGAGTAGAAAGTTTTTCATACCCATCACGCCGATTTTTATTTCTTGAGAAAAAATCACCAAACCATGATGCGCTTTCTGGTTTATTCACTGGCTTTTCATCTTTCATTTTAACGACATGTTTTTTTTGCTTTTTCGCGACCGATTGAGCTTTCTCTTCTGCTTTTTTTGCCTCTATTGCATCTTTAATTAATTTTTTGCATGGAGCATCGCCAATCACGCTCGCTATGACCTTCGGAGTAAGACCTGATTTACCACTGACCAGAACATCCGCTTTCGCATCTATTAATATTTTCATCACTTTGAGATTGTCTTGAAAAAGAACGTCAAAAATCGGGGTTTCATTTCTCGCATTTTTTGCATTCACATCCGCTTTTGCTTCGATGAGTGCCTTGACAGAAGTCAAATCCTCTCGGAAAGTCGCCCAAAATAAAGCCGTTTCACCTTTTTTATCTCTTGCTTCAACATTGGCATTGGCATTAATTAATAACTGAACACAAGCTGAATTTTTTTTATAAGCTGCTAATAACAGCGGGGTATCCTGATTTTTATCTTTCTCTTCGATGTCTGCATGCGTTTCAATTAAGGCTTTGACGCTATCGACGTCATTTTTTGCAAGTGCATATTGGAACGCGGTATTCCCATTTTTTGCAGCAATATTTGCCTTTGCATCAAGTAATAGTTGAAAAGTAGTAGCATCTTTTGCGGAAAGAGCACCCCAGAGTGGCGTGTATCCATTCTTATCTTCGCATTCAATATCCGCTTTCGCATCTATTAATAATTTTACGAAATCACTCATACCATTTTGTGCTGCTGCCAGTATAAGCGGGGTATTACTTCTTTCACTTTTTGCGTCAACATTCGCTTTTGCATCTATTATTAATTTGAAAGAAGTTAAGTCCTCCATGATAAGTGCATACCAAAGCGGGGTATAACCTTTAATCCCCTTGTTCTCTACATCTGCTTTTGCATCCAAAAGCGATTTAACAGAAGCCGAATCTTTTTTATCAAGCGCACATATTAGCGCAGTTTCACCATTCTTATCCTTTGCTTCGATATTTGCATTGGCATCCACTAATAACTTTACACAAGCTGAATTTTTTTTCATAGCAGCATATATGAGCGGAGTTATACCCTCAGTAGTCATTGCTTCCAAATCGGGTTTTGCATCCATTAATGCATTGACAAAAGTGAGGTCATCTCGTGCTACTGCATAGTGTAATGCGGTTCGTTCATTTTTATTTTTGACATTTACATCTACTTTTTTCTCAAGAATTAACTTTAACGATTCAATACAACCTTTATCTGCTGCCCACATTAATGGTGTACTATTATGATTATCCGCGAAGTTTGGATCTACTTTTTCATCCAGTAAGAGTTTTACAAAATCTGCGGTAGGGTTTTTTGCCGCTTGAATAAGTGGCGTATAACCTGCCTCATTGTGAATGTCGAGACAAGGTTTTGGCTGAATGTTCGCTAGTAAAAATTTGGCAGTTTGAAGATAATTTTTTTTGATACATACAAAAAGTAATTGTTCTGCCTCTTCTTTTGTTTTGATTTCATCAGCAGTGAATACTGCATCGTCAGAGAGACGG